>Ga0315315_10001786_pt1 | contig 19773 bp, 13 predicted proteins | sample M140m3416metaG_FD_203699 | JGI IMG/M metagenome (GOLD analysis project Ga0315315, IMG submission 203699) | Ammonia-oxidizing marine archaeal communities from Monterey Bay, California, United States - M1 40m 3416 | ecosystem: Environmental > Aquatic > Marine > Intertidal zone | place: USA...
ACCACCACCAAGCTCACGACTGCAGTCGCAAATCTCCTTTCCGGCGTGCAACTCGCAGCTGTAAGGGCCGGCCATTGCAAGATATGCGTGCACGGTTGTGCCAAGTCGCGGCACATCGCGTGGCGAATGAACCCAACCAAGGCCATCGCCAGGATGCCGGTAAGAGCTCGTGTGATTTGTCAAGAATTCGCCGAGCGTCTTCTTCAACGTTGCATGTGTATGGTATCCGAAAGTGTCTAAGATCACCTTGCCGGTGTCATTGATTATGGAACAAAACACGCTCTTTTGCTTTTGCCATTCATCTTTTTCGTTCACCGCAGCATCGTACTCCTCGTCTGTCACATTGCCGCGTTGTGGAAGAGATCTGTATTCGTCATCATGCTCTTTAGCCGAGCGGAGCGCCGTGAAGAAATGCGACACTGCTGGATTAATCGTCTCGCGCATGTACTTAATTATCATCGGATCAATGGTTGCCTTAAACGTCTTGTCAATCGCGCGCAGAAACGGTACAGCAGCTGTGTTAACCACGCCGTTGTCGTGCACGGCCTTCTGTGAAATCAAGCGGTAAATTTCGTAGCCGCCATTTGACGCATTTTCATACTGAAATAATTGCCAATTAAGGTTGAACTTCGGCGCCGAGCCAGTGTCCCGTAGGCGCCCGACAGCAGCGTCTGTGTTCGCGGATCTCTTCATCGATGCAAAAGCAAGAAAGACTAGCACTTTCGTAGAATTGAATGTTAGCTTGTAAGATTTAAGGTCACAAACCTTCGCTTCGGCGCCGGTCTTTTTCGGCGCCGTTCATGAGATTGCAATCTGACTATTTTAAGCTACTGTAAATTCACAGAAGCAGTGACGAACCGCGTCACTTCGGAGCACACACACAGGTCACGCTGTCCACTCGCACACGCCCCGACGAGAGCTCATGTCCACAAGGCCACTCAAAGCCCTCCACTCAAGTACACCTCCGCACACCCACCGAAAGCGTGCCTCCGACGCCCACATGCTTTCAGTCGCTCTTCATCATTCCGTGCAATCTGTTGTCATGTTCACTTGACGCCGTGCTTCCAGATCTTCGTCATGTCCACCACAGTAGCCGCTGGCGTGCAGCAGATGGGGCACTTGCCACACCGCTCCATCACTGCAGCCGCGCATGTGGCGCAGACGCATTGGTGGCAGCAAGGCGCAAAGAGATGGGTCAGCGCACCTTCGAAGCACACCACGCACTTTTCCTCGTCCTTTGCAGCGGCCGGGGCAAGCGCAACGTTGATGGACTCAGCTGACAGAAGCTCATCAAGATCGAGAGCGCTGGGCGCGTCAGCCGATGGCGACTCGGAAGTCAGCGCAGGCGGCGCTTCTGCCGGTGCCTCCGCCTCCGCTTTACTTGAGCGCGCCGCTGACGACGATGAAGCACCCGCCGCCTTGGCCTTCTGCTTCTTCGACTTGGACGCTGCACGCGACGCGTTCTCCTTCTCGCGAAGCTCCTCCTGCAGCAGCGCCTCGGCCGCCCGCTCCGCCTCCGCCTCCGCCGCCGCGCGTGCCGCCTGCGCCGCCATCGCCTCCACCGTCGCCTCCACCATCTCCACCACCATCCGCGAAGCCACTCGCGCTTGCAGCCGCTCACGCGCGCTGCTCGCAGCCGGCCGGGTCCGGCTCAGCTCCTTGAAAAAGCACCCAGTGCGCCGCGTGTTGCCGGGGAACCGAAGCGACATGCTATCGGGATCCTCCAGATCCGGCCCCATCACCTCGCCCTGCTGGCCGTGCACCACGCGGTCGCCGTTGTCAAACGTGTGGCTGGTGCCGATGAAGTAGAGCATCTCGCCAAGTTTGAAGCCACCAGGTAGAGGCGGAGGCGGGTCGCGACTCAGCTGCTGGAGTCGGCACCGAGTGTACCCCTTGTTGCCGGGGAAGAGCATCTTAATGCGCCCGGGGCTCTGCAGATACGGCCCCTTTACTTTGCCCTGCTGGCCGTGCACCACGAGATCGCCGCTGTCAAACGTCTGGCTGGTGCCGAGGAAGTAGAGCATCTCGCCAAGCTGGTAGCCACCGGGCAGCGGTGGCGGCGGCAAACGGCTCACCCAGCCCACCTCCATCGTCGAAGCCTCCTTGTTGCCCGGGAACATCATCGTGACGTTTGACAGCGATACCGTCACTACCTCGCCCTGCTGGCCGTGCACCCAGCGGTCGCCGTCCTCCCACGTGTCGCTGGCCTCAATGTAGTAGAGCACCTCGCCGACCTGCACGCGCGCGCCCTCGAGCAGTGGCGCCTCCTCCACCTCCTCCTTGGCAGGCTGGACCTCGATCGCCTCCGCTTCAGCCGGCCGCGCCGCTGACGACGATGAAGCACCCGCCGCCTTGGCCTTCTGCTTCTTCGACTTGGACGCTGCACGCGACGCGTTCTCCTTCTCGCGAAGCTCCTCCTGCAGCAGCGCCTCAGCCGCCCGCTCCGCCGCCGCCTCCGCCACCGCGCGTGCCGCCTGCGCTGCATTGTCCTTTGAGGGCGGCTGTGCAGATGAGAGAGCCGCCTTGCCACTCCGCGCAGCCACTCGCGCTTGCAGCCGCTCACGCGTGCTGACATTTGACAACCGCAGCGACGGCGACGGCGGCGGCGACGGCGGCGACGGCGGCGGCTCGCGGCTCAGCTCCTCGAGTCGGCACCGAATGTTCCCCTTGTTGCCTGGGACCATAATCGCAATGCGCACAGGGTCCTCCAGAGCCGGCCCTATGACCTCGCCTTGCTGGCCGTGCACCACGCTGTCGCCGCTGTAAAAAGTCTCGCTGTTGCCGATGTAGTAGAGCATCTCGCCGAGCTTGAAGCCGCCGGGCAGCGGTGGCGGCGGCTCGCGGCTCAGCTCCTCGAGTCGGCACGCAATGTACCACTTGTTGCCTGGGACCATCATCGCAATGCGCACAGGGTCCTCCAGAGCCGGCCCCATGACCTCGCCTTGCTGGCCGTGCACCACGCTGTCGCCGCTGTAAAAAGTCTCGCTGTTGCCGATGTAGTAGAGCATCTCGCCGAGCTTGAAGCCGCCGGGCAGCGGTGGCGGCGGCTCGCGGCTCAGCTCCTCGAGTCGGCACCCAATGTTCCCCTTGTTGCCTGGGAACATCATCGCAATGCGTACAGGGTCCTCCAGAACCGGCCCCATGACCTCGCCTTGCTGGCCGTGCACCACGCTGTCGCCGCAGTCAATCGTATGGCTGTAGTCGATGTAGTAGAGCATCTCGCCGAGCTTGAAGCCACCGGGCAGCGGTGGCGGCGGCTCGCGGCTGTGCGCACGTGGCAAGTCATGGCCAAAAAAATCATGGCCGCGTGCGCATAAGGCCTCCTCCTCGCCTTCATCGTCGCTGCGGAAGGAAATCTTGACGTCGAGGGATCTGGCAGACGTGGGCATCAGACTGAGGGTCACAGCCGCCGCCTTGGCAGCAGGCTGGGCCTCGGGCGTGGGCGTGGGCATCGCCTCCTCGTCGTCGTGCGGCGTCGCGTGCGCGCGCGCCTCCTTCTCGAAAGCTGAATGTGCATTCTCATTCTCCATCCGAATGCGCTGCACTTCAATTTCCAGCTCCTCGTCCGACATGATGTCGCACCGCTTGGCAAGCTGAGCCTCCGGCCCCTCGACCGCCTCCACATCGACCGTCGGCGCCGAGCCAACGTCCCGTTGGCGCCCGACAGCAGCGTCTGTGTTCGCGGATCTCTTCATCGATGCAAAAGCAAGAAAGACTAGCACTTTCGTAGAATTGAATGTTAGCTTGTAAGATTTAAGGTCACAAACCTTCGCTTCGGCGCCGGTCTTTTTCGGCGCCGATCATGAGATTGCAATCTGACTATTTTAAGCTACTGTGAATTCACAGAAGCAGTGACGAACCGCGTCACTTCGGACATGAAGTCCGGAAGTCGTCCACTTGGGGTCGGGGAAGTGGACGACTTCCGGACTTCGAAAATGGCAATGTCCGGAAACCGTCCGGAAGTCGTCCACTGCACCTGTGCACCGGACGGTTTCCGGACGGTTTCCGGACATTGCCATTTTTGAGGTCTATGCAGGTTCGGCTGCAGGTTCGGTAGGTCTTTGTCGACCAATGTCCGGAAACCGTCCGGAAACCGTCCACCCACCGGACGACTTCCGGACGGTTTCCGGACATTGCCATTTTCGAAGTCCGGAAATCGTCCACTTCCCCGACCCCAAGTGGACGACTTCCGGACTTCATGTCCGAAGTGACGCGGTTCGTCAACCAGATTGCGATCTCGGCACAACCAACTTCCGGCGCCGAACATCCGAGATCGCAATCTCGACCCGCTCGAGATCACAATCTGGTTGACGAACCGCGTCACTTCGGACATGAAGTCCGGAAGTCGTCCACTTGGGGTCGGGGAAGTGGACGATTTCCGGACTTCGAAAATGGCAATGTCCGGAAACCGTCCGGAAGTCGTCCGGTGGGTGGACGGTTTCCGGACGGTTTCCGGACATTGGTCCGAATCACTTTTCTCCGCTATTCGAGCAACGTGCTTTCTGTGTATCAACACAGAAATCGTGTCATGCAGCCGCCACACGGAATTCATCGTACATGGGGCGCAAGCGAAAGCAAAATTGTCGGATGCAAGCAGGCTTGGCGATGTAATGTTTGTGAAAACTTGCTTCCAGCCGCTTTTGAGTTGGATCACATTGTCCCTCTGCATTGCGGTGGGTCCAATTGTTTAGAAACAAACGCGCAGGCTCTCTGCTCTTCATGTCACGCTGCCAAATCGCAACGCGAACGAATCGAGGCGCTACGCAAAATGCACGAAATTCGTATTGCCGAGATCGAAAAGGCCAGACAGGAAAATCCACCATCCGAATCAGCGGATCCACCAGCTACGAAGAGGAGCAAGAAAGTACAGAGCATGAATTACGACCCGCTTGTCGAAAACAATCCGTTTCTTTCTTACTGCTACACGCCGCAGCACAGTCGCGCTCTGTGACATCGCTGCCTCTACAAACTCACGAAACACGCTTTCGAACCGGCTTCGCCATGAGGGCGTCCCACAAGGGGGTCCCTTCCTTGGAACGGGGGAGGGTCTCGCAGGAGTAGTGGCAGTTGGCGCAGCCGAGCCGGCAGCCGCCGCTGCCGTTGGTGCCGTCGATCTCGGCGTCGATGAGCGGGATGGCCGTCTCGGGGGATTTGCGGTCCCCGACCAGCTTCGAGATGGTGCACTTCTTGCTCTCTTCGCACTGGTGCATCCACTCCATGGCCCGCTCCTCCCCCTCGGCGACGACGAATTCGTCCTCGCAGTAGTAGCACTGGCCGGGGGGGAGCTCCCTGCCGTCCTCCTTGACGTTGACAAACTCGCGCTTGCGCTTGTTGTTGTGCGCCGTCTTCGCCTCTTTGTACTCGCGCTGTCGCTTTGCATCCGACCCATCCGCCAGCGTCGACGAGTCCGCTCCCCTCGCGCCGTTGTGCGTCGACTGGATTAAGTGGCAGCACCTGCAGAGGGGGACGACGTGCTCGTCGCGGTAGGCCTTCCACATCTCCTCCGGCCCTCGCTCCTTGTACTTGTTCGCGAACCATTCCCAGTCCATGATGCTCCTGCACCCCTCCGGCTTCCCCTCGCGGTCGGCGTGCTCGCTCTCAAAGCACTCGGGCCGGTCCTCGCCGCAGTCGCGGCACCCGCGCTTCGCCTTGTCCTTGCAGATCTCGATCCACACGTCGCGGCACCTGGCGGGTACGCTGTTCGGGCCCACCGTCGTCGACTTCCGCTTAACCTCGCGGCACCCTCGGCACTTCGACGTGCGCAGCGCCTTGTTCACCCTTCCCTTTGGCATCACCGCGAGGGTCTTCTCCGCCTCGGCGGCCACCTTCGGGTCGTCGCTGCCGATCTCGACGCACACCTTCGCGAACTGCGCGAACTCCTTCTTGTACTTGCACGGCTCGGGGGCGTACGACGCGATCCCAAAGGTGCGGCGGCATAGCCCACACGCGGCGACCGCCTCGCCGTCCTCGGTGAACTCGAGCTCCCCCGGTCCCATCGTCCCCTCCGTCTTCTGCGCCTCCTCGCGGAGGCGTACCGCATCGTGCCAATCCTCCCTGAGCCCGACGTGCTTCTGCCTCTTCGTCTCGGCGTCGATCGCCTGGACCCGCCACTTGCCGTTTCGCTTGTGCCAGCTCACACTCGCCACGTTTGTCTTCGGCAGCCCCGTCTTTGCGTCGATCCAGTGGGCCGCGGGCTTGTTGTCTTTCGTGCGAACGTTGTACGTGATGTTGTTGTTGTTCGTGACGCGGTTGTCATTGTTGGTGGTGTTGTTTGTTACGCTGTTGTCATTGTTGTTTGTAATGACACGGTTGTCATTGTTGGTTACACTATTGTCGTTGTTTGTAACGTGCTTGTGAATCACAACCGGGCGCTTTCCCTCCGACTTCGGACTCATGTTGGGAAAGTGCCGCTCTATATACACGACAAGACATACGACGTGCTTAGCGAGACACATCAGGCAATCGACGCAGCAAACGCAAGCCATTTGCGCACAGTGCCATACTCGGCGTCTGGTGTTTCCGGCGCCGATACTTTGATGGCAATTGATTCGATCGACAAACAAGACGAGGTTATGATTCGCTCTGTATTATTAAGAGCATGTTTACGGAAAACATTGCGCAGCTGGCGGACAGGCTGCACACCTTCGACAAATTGTATACTTGCAGTAACTGCGATCCTCCCGATTATGTTACGAGATTCACGCGTTGTGGAAAGTGCGATCAAATGCTCGAGGATGAAATACGACAAGAAAACAGCCTTGTGCTTGCAACTGCTGAATCTAAAGAAGAAGACGAAGCGCTTGCTTCAGAGGACACGCCGTCACTGGACTCGCAGCCGAACGACGCGTTGCTGGGCGCGCAGCCGAACGACGCAGGCAGGAAAAGGAAGCATCGCGCGAAAGCGTCTATGCGTTCCGGCACCGAAAAACTGATTGAAAGGCCCGATCTTACAAAAGGCAACACAAAAGACAAGACGTATCTGCCACAAAAACGAATCTCGGGATCCATGCCAGTTCTTGTCGACCTAGACAAAGAGCGCACCAATAAGATGCGGGATATTGCGCGGGTCGATGGGTTTGGCAACTTTGATTCCGGAAAGGAGGTGTGCATGAGGGAGTTCAAGTACCTTCTGCTTTTTGCTGGATATTCGGAAGGGTCGTGGAAGCACGAGCCTGGGTGTGACTACAAGTGCAATCGAACATGTGCGGGAAGCTGCCGCAACGACGGAACTCCGCATACTTACACTCGCTCAATGAGTCTCTTTTTCGACGCCGACGTTGTCAAGACAAAAGCTGATTTCTTCGTCGAAGGAGTACGGGAAGATGCAAAGGAGGTCGCACTAAAACATGCAATCAAGCGCGCTCACGCCTCGAAGAAGTGGAATAAGGTTGATGCAAACGGAATTCCTTTCTTAAGCGAAAAAGACCGAGCTGCGTTGACACAGAAACTCGCAGGTGATATTATGCATGGGTTTGACGGATATGTGAATCTTTGCAAATCCTGCCACAACAACCCCGCATTGCTCATACAAACAGCGTCCAAAGAAAAAGAGAAGCGCCCGAGCGCGCAACTGCACGATCCCGGAAGTCCAAGCCTAGCTTTTGGTCGGTAAAATCGCGTAAGTAATTTTTATGCACTGTAAAATTTTTGCTACAAAAACGGCACAAACATGCATATGCGTACTCATGCTACATGCAAAAATGGCTGGAATCCTTTAAATGTCGTACTTGGAGAATGTGGCCGAGGAAAACGATCTGGCCATTCGAATGGCATTGTCAAACAGAGCATTCTGCTCAGTTTGTGGCACAGATGAGATGCAGCGAGAGAGCGTGCACAACCCGCGGTGGCTGGACGAGTGCAGCGTTTTCGCAATCGCGTTGCCGCCCGTGCCGCGCAGTACGGGCAATGCCGCTGCGAGCTGGGGACATTTCGGCACCAAGATCGTTCCGTCCGCCAACGCCACGCCCCTTTTCGTGGCGTAGATCACGCCACAGATAAACGGCCGATATGCATCCGTGCCGCGTTTCGCGTTTTCCATGTAAGGAGTTTTGCAAGCTGCTCCCCAAAGCGCTACAATCATTCTGGAACAGAGATTGCGAAACTTGGCTGTGCGCAGTGAATCACGCGTATCGCTTTCTGCATCTTCTCTTGCTCTTTTGCTGACATCCTGTGCCATCATGGCAAGGTTGTTGATGGCGTCAATGCTGGGTGCTGTACTGTTCGACAAGCAGCTGCGTACGTATTTCTTTACGGACACATTGAAGACAAATGCCTCGTTACACATGCGAGGGTCTGGGGGTGGACGGTTGCGCACGATTTTGTCGCCAGTGCGCTTCTTCTTGAACGAGCTTGCGCGTTCAAAATTGACAAGCTTTTCGATGACACTTTCTGCTTCGGCATATAAATTGGCACACACGTCATGGTTGTTTACGGCCTTTTTGCTCACGCGGCCCTTTTTGTTGTTTCGTTCAGACACTTCACCGACGCAAAGCGCGCCGCGCTTGGCAGGACGCCGACTCGCCCGCTCTTTTGCGGCATCAGATGGAATGTACACGGCGATTTCGGTGTCGCTCATGTTGTGAGCAGCTTGGTATGCTGCTTTTGACGCAGCCAATGGATCGGGTCGCCTTAAAAATTTCCCGTGCATAGGTTCTCCACAGGTTTGATCGGGATCGCCGCTGCGTTTGCCAGTCCCGCCGTTCAAGTCGAAGAACTCATCGGTTTGTTCTGGACCGAAGCCAATTCCGCTGTACGGACACACGAGTATCCGATCTTCGTTTGGTATAACAAATGGGCAATGAAAACCGCCTCCGCAAATGTGTATATCACCACACGGCAGCGTCACCATAGTCGGTCTTTGTGGTTTGACGCTTTCGAAGTCATCTTCGTCGTCCGTCGACGAATACTCCGACTCGTTGTCATATATGCTTGCATTCAGATCATCCTCTTGCTTGAACAAACTAAACTGTTCCCACAGATCGACTGTGGCTTCGACGTCACATTCTTCTGAAAATTTCGACGTAGTGGAGCAAGTTGGGCTTTCGTTTGATTGGTCTATATTATCCTTCGAAGTTTGAGACTTTGGCAACATAAGTTTTGAAGGTGTTTCGCAATCTGTCAATATAGACGGATTGGATGGGGGCGTACAGATCAACATGAGAAACACATTATTTTGGTCTTCGCTGTGGTAAAAGCTATGAATTGCGTCTTAGCGGAAGAAACATCAAATTCCCTAATGCATGCAACCCGAGACCCAAGCCACACCCTCTCTCTCTCCCACCAATTATTGCAATGAATAGTTAGTTGTTATAAGCTAACCATTCATTAGCGTATAAGTGTTTTTAGAAGCCGCCGATGGCCGCAGCAATCTCACTCTCCATGCTGCCGGCAGACGCACCAAGGTGCGCGTGGCTGGTCGACGACTGGCTAATGCGGTGCGAACCGCTGGTGTTCTTGGAGTAGCCATTGACAAACGACATCAGCTCATCTTCGTAACCACGCGACGCATTCGACGTGACCTGCTCAACGCCCGATTCCTTCACATCGACCTTTTGGTCAGACGCAGCGTCCGGCTTTGCCTCGCGCGACGACAGCTTCGAGAAGTCAAACTTGTCCTTGAGAACACCAACCTTGGCAAGCTCCTCCTGCAGCTTCTCCATCGCGCCTTGGCGGTCGTTGCACAGAGTCTCGAGCTCGGAAATACGCTGTGCTTTCAAGTCGCGATCTGCCTTGATGGTCTCCAGCTCCTTGCAGGTCTCGCCGTACGACCCAACACGCTCGCTCATAACGGACGCCTCTTCGCGCGTACGCTTGTACTGAGCGGACGCGCACGAAATAACGCGAGCCAGCGGCATAGCAGTTTCGAGCGAGGAGCTTTCGTGGCAATTGCGCGACCAGTCAACGATGCCCTTCATCTCGGCCTGGAAATCCGGGTTCTCCTTAACAAGTTCATCGACGTAGCTGGTGATTTCTGGCTGAAGCTTCGAAATAATATCACGCTGCTTCTGGTCGTGCGTGCTCTTAAATGCGCGAAGCTTGGCAGCCTCCTCCGACTGTTCCGCAATCTTCGACTTCAAGCTCTCGACATAGTCCTTGGTAAAGGTCTGGTCACCTGCGTCGGCAGCGGCAGTAGTGTCAGCCATTTTTACACTGGTTAACTGGTGCGTGGATCTGTTGACTTATCTAAAAAATCACAATGCATGGTGAATAGCGGGCGAACGCACTAGAGTGTTTGCGACGCGTTCGCACAACTTTTCCATCGACAGTGTCAATGTAGCACCCAGGCCTGCGAGGCTCGTTGCAGATCGACAGCTCTTGCTGATCTTTATAGAGAGCTTTTCCTCGCATGTCCTGCACGACATCTGTTCCTAGGGAAAGACCGTGATGCTTGCCATTCCGTACAGCCGTTTCTACGCGCGGGTCAGTGATTATACCAGCGACGCGAAGTTCGCCGTTCGCACCTTCCCAAGACGCTTCACATCTGCCGATCTTATCGCGCGAGTTGTGCTCGAAAAGAAGTGGAACGCCACCACGTCGTCCCAAATCGGTCAACGACAGCTCGGCCGCGCTCAAATTGGCCACATCCGGAGCCGAAAGTCCAGGCGCGGGGTGAGCCGTGCCACGAAATGCAAGCACCATTTTTACACTTTGAAAAACACGTCCACTTTTACTCACTATGAGTACATGTTTTAGCGATGTTTATCACACAGCATACTTGCCCACGGTTGCGAGACCTTTGTCTTTGCTCGCGCCTTCAATTGACACACTCACGTTTCGCCTTCTTAGACAACGACCCTTGGGCAGTGGCCTAGTTTTTCTTCATGCGTTTGTGCAGCATTTCAATGGAAGCGAGCGAACGTTTGAACGACTGAACAACTTCGTCTTCTTGTTGGTCTACGAATGGTGCGGGTAAAGCAACTGGCGGTGGTAGCGACGACGGAATCGGTTCTTCCAGCACACGATTCAGCAGAACGTCGATTTTGCGCGCCGTCTCCGTTGCTGTCTTCTCTAATTTCGCGTTCTGTTCAATCAGTTTTGCAATTTGCGAGTCGGCCGCTCGTACAGTTTGCCTCGATGCAGCCTCGCGAATTTCGAGCTTCTGGTGGGCAAAAGGAGGAGGCGACGAGTTCTTCGATCCATATTCCCGAACTCCGACAGGGTCGTTGACACACAACTTCGACACAACATTGCCTTTGTCGATGATGAACGTGGTAACCCATGGAGCAAGGCAGGCGAGACGTGCAAAATTATGTCGATTGACTTGCGCAATTGAGTCGGTTCTTCCAATCAGCCGAACTTGCCCAAATCGCCCGTCTTGGTCGCGAGAAGCAATCATGATGGCCTGTCGGTCAACGAGACAGTTCGCAAACTTGGACATCGCCGTAAAAATGGTAATGTTGCTTTCCGACGCGTTGCCACAAGATTCGATGGCAAAATCAACGTCTTCGGCCTTGAAGCTTGCCAAAGCGACGGCCTCAATCGCTGCGCGAACCATATTGTCACCCGCGGCCTTGACAGCGTCGCCGTCGAGAATTTGCTGCGTAATGTACGAACGATTCATTCCTCGCATAATAACCGGCAGACTGTAGCTGTCATCACAATTGATTGGATACCAAGTGTCGCTCATTTTGACACCCCGTGCTGCTTTTTGCATTTGCACCTCCTTCTCGGCTTCGGTTTGCACTTTGATCTTTTGTTCTGGATGCCACGGAAGCGCGGTGTTGCATTCGGAAATGGGCCTGCCTTCAGTGTCAGAAGCGCTGTCGTCGCCGTACCGCAGGATCGCATGTGCCACGTCAGTGAGTACAGGAAACGCACACACTTGTTCAACATCCTGCTTCGTAGGAGTTCGTTCTTTGACTTCGTCCGGGCAGACAAAATCGCCGCTGAGGAATACAGTGGCCATCGTGAGAGGCTTCCCACTCATGTCGCCGTACCGAGTAATGGGAAAAATGCGCGTCATTCGCGCAACTGCCTTGTAGACCATTGCATACTCGCCTTCGTTCTCGAAGGCGCGAAGAGACAAATACGGAATAACGCCATGGCGTGTCACGTATAGGTCGTCGTCGCCGCACATGAATTTGGGGATGTTGTCATGTCCAATGTCTCGCGTGGCTATTGCGGCTTCGCGTCGCCATTGCAAAATCTCACTTGCTTCGTCTTGGAGCACTGTTTTTTCCCATGTAAGTGAATCTGGAGCGGCAAATGCGCTGTCATAAAGTTCCGCTTCGAGGGCGGCTATTGGCGCTCGTGGACAATAAACAAGCAGAACGTTTTCCGTCGGCGAGTGCAGCACCACCACTGGAAAGCAGCAATGCTGCGTATGCATCATTAATCCTCCGACAACACCAAGGTCTTGAACGCGAAATAAACGCGGAGAGCCTTTCTTGAAGCCCTCTTCGTGATAACCATTATTCTCATTGTAGACGAAAAAACCAGACGGCTCTAGATTGTCGGCCAGCAAAACTGGCGGTTTCATATCCATCGCTGCTGAGTTGTAAGTAAATGCGGCTTTCCGAACGTGGTCGAGCGATGTAATTGCTTCGTCCAATGCAATCGAGTCCGCGGCGCCGTTGAGTTTGTGTCCAAGTTCGGCAAGCACTTTAGGCATCGTCAATCCCGTCGGCGCCGATTCGGATGACAACATGGTCGATGGGAAGAATGAGTGTGAGGAAGAAGCTCGTCGTGCGATGTCACAGCTTTGTAGTTCGTATGTCACGAAATGTCACTGTCGCAGCTATTGTGCAGCTGCGGCGCCGAGAGATGGTAAATGCGGCGCCGACCTCACGCGACCCCATAGCATCGGCGCCGCTATTTGTCGTCGGCGCCGGTGGACAGATGACCGTTTTAGTTTTGTTCAAACAACCGTATACTAAAAAGCACAGGAATAACGACATTGCTTTTGGCTTTGTTGACAACATAAAAGCACAAATCAGCCCAACCACAATGCGGCGCCGATATGAATTGTCGGGCGCCGACGGTGGCATGCCACCAGCGTCGGTTGCAGCCGCGGCCCAGCCTCTGTCGAGAAAGCCACAACCGCAGCATAGGCCGCATTCTTCGAATCGCCCGCGATCAGACGATCGCCTGTGTCGCGATCGCCCCCATGCAGAAGCTGCAGCAGTCCGCGGGTGGCAAGGTGACATGGAAAGCAACTACAAGCTGCATCAGGAAAACCGTGCGAAGGCGACGGAAGCGGCCAATCGACAGCATGCAAGGCAGGTGGAACAAGAGCGACAGCACAGGCAGTCCCAGCAGATGCACGTTAGTCAACTGAGGGAGCAACAGAGTGCCGCTGCCGCTGCCGCAGACCTCGTCCCTCCCGCTCCTCAACGCCAACCCGCCCACGCTCCGTGGAGGCCGCGCCAGTCACCACATTCGCACAAGCGCAAGGAGACACCCGCATACACCTCGCCACACACAAACCAACCACCGCAATCTAAGAGACGGTCTACGACGGCTTCGTGTCGTCTGGTGTGGAAGCAAGACGGTGCATTCGGGCCCAGTAATGATACGCGCGACTCCTTTGTTGATGTCGCTCTCAAGGAAGGCAGTCCACGTGTGTATTTGCCACCACCAAATCTCGCCTCGAACGCGCTGCGCGACGGCTTGACAATCGTTCAACACGGCGGTGCATTTTCCACCATGCACGGAGACGACATTTGGTATTCAAGCAACCCGTGGGCTGGTATGGCAAGCAAGATCGTGTGCGCTGAGAACCCCCACAAGGTCGAAATTGTCAGCGACTGCGGTCTTGGTCTGCGGCAAGTGGGGTCGGGAACGTACAACATTGTCGTTATTCCAACGCCCGAGGTTACTCCGGACTGGCTCAAGGACAAGAACATCGTGTACAGAATCACACGGTCCGATTGTCAGGGTACTCCGTCGTCGGAGAAGCAATACAAATACGAGACACTCAGCATTGTCGCACGAGAAGCAGAGAACGCCATGTTCGCTGCGGGCAACGACATCGGCGTGGGTGTTCACTCCATTTCCAGTTTTCATGGAATTCGACATGCCAGGACTTTGCGTTACGGTACGATCTATTCCCTCGAGAAGGCCGACGTCGATCTGTTTCGTGCACTCGAACGATGCCAGAGCTTTGACGGCGGCGCACTCATTGCAGTCCAGGTCACCGAACTACTTTTCAAGGCATCACGGTGCGGCGTTGCATTCTTCGATATTAAGCCTGCCAATATCCTTCGAATGCAAACCGATTGCAACGGCGGAACATTTCGATTGACTGATTTTGACCCTAGCTTCTTCATCCGACTGCCAGACGAAGATTGGCGCACTCTCCTTCTCCTCAATCTCGCTCTCCTTTCTGCTCACGTCCGAAATCAGAGCTTTGCATCAAGTGCAGGCTTTTGCGCCGCTGTCGAGCCTGTACTGCGCCAGCTCGTGCGTCGACGTGCCGAGTTGCACAAGAGCGATTGGCTGTTCGACGTCCGATCGGTATGCGTGAATATTGAAACGCCCGAGAATCGCGGCGAATTTCAAATGCAGCGCATCTTCGCGGTCATGGCTTCGTCTTACTTCTACAATCCACACAAAAAACAGATCCAGCACTATCCTTCAGCCAAATACAAATGGGAGAAGAAAGATCAAGCCGCGCTGGACAGACATTGGAGCAAGCCGAAGAATCGGGATTCGTGGCCTCCCGAATGGAAGCATACTGGCTGCAAACCGCTGATCGTGCAACTCGTCGACTTTGCTCTTGACTCCAAGTGAATGTAAAGTGTGGGAAGGGTACAGAGTTGGGACTGTGTACGGTAGAGGGTCTCGGGGCTGTGACGTGCTGGTTCGAGATAAGTGTGTGATATTCACCATCAGTCAGTAACTTGTAGTTCAGTATGACGTTGGCATACACAGCCTGGTTTGCGGGCGTTTGGGGCGTCTCGATATTGGCAGTACCGTTGATACCCATACTTTTTGTCGTCGCCGCACTGTCTACCGACCCAGCAGTCACCGCCGTGGTCAGCAGTACTGCAACGTTGTTGCTCGCATTTGCCTTGTACACGCGATGCTGGCCACGTGTCAAACACCAGATCCGCGCAGGCGTCTTTCCGCTTAGTTTGTGGGACTACGTGCCGACGACAGAAGCCGAATTCACAACTGCGTGTCTCAACGCGTACAGAACAGGCACGCTGACCGTAGTAAGTCATGGGTGGGGTTTCTATCTTGCTAAGAGGCGCGCCAAAGGCAACCGTGTTTGGACACTGCGGTACACGGGAAAAACAAAGACGGGTGCATGGAAGTCAGGAACCACAATTAAGCAGCTGAAAAAAGCGCTGGCCAGTGAGGGGCGCACGCTTGCGGTCAGCCCGACGATGGAGTTTGCGTCGCTTGGCTCGTTAATAGCAACATGTTCACACGGCCACCCTGGCACCAATACCGTCGACGCCGATTGGATTGAGACGGCGCGGGTACTGCACGTGGAAACTGGAGAAATCAGCGAGGACGGTCCCGTTGAGCTCATGGCAAAGTTTGGCACCAAGGAGCTTGAGGGAAAGCACGTGGTTATCGATGTCAAGGTTTCCACTGTAAAGAACGTGTACGTCGAACGATTTGCGCGACGTATTGATACCATAGAGGCTACGACGTGGTGGATGGCAGGAACGCACGTGCGTTTGATGTTCATTGGCACTGCCGGCCCCTTGGGCATTGTGTGGAACTCAACGAACACCACCGAAGGCAAGCACATGCACCCGCACCGTTGTTCAGTCTTTTGCTTTTGGTTCACCGCCGACTGTCTTCAGACGTTGCCAGGATCTTGGCTTGGCGACCTGAATCGGTTTGAAGGATACGCAACACTTGCCAACGCAAACTCCAGCATAAATCCACCTTTCTATCCCATTTTCAGCATCTGGGGACAATTGTGTTGCGTTTACAATCTTGAGCTTTTTGTAGCATGGACACCCAACGCGACGCAATTGGCCTCTGTAATAGCAGACATCCACGCCTTCCATCGGAAATACTATGGGCGCACGGAACTCCGCATGGATAATACAACAGTCTACATAGACATAAGCTTACGTTCGATTTCCAAGTTCAAATTGTACTTTGGTATGCTCTTTATGAAGCATGGCATCAAAAGCGCCGCGCAGCACAGCGGTAAGTACCGCATGACTTCACTCTATCCAATACAAGAGATTTCTCCAGTGGCGGCATTACGTCCGGTGACAAAAGTGTAAAAATGTTATTTTAAAGGTCGACCGATTGCTCTACCACCGAAGCACTACTAGCCTACCCGTCAACCGCCATAGCCTGGTCGGCATTCCTGTGCAGCAATTGCTCCACGATGATAATCTGCATAACCTCAGCCCGGTTCGCGTCGAGCGTGCCGTGCGGCACGCCGATCTCGCGCTCCATGTTGGTGAGCAGCTTGTCATTCACAATGGCGATTCGGCCCCAGTTATTGTTGACAAACTCATGAATGCTAGACTGCTGGGGAGGCGGTTGCAGCGTGATCGGGTCGACTGTACGTAGCGAGCTTCGTACGGCCGCCTGCACGGCTCCGAGCGTTGCCCACCCACAGCCGTCAAACTCGTATGTCTGCCGCATCTTCTCGTATATGTAGGTATTGTACCACGCACAGTGCTGGTAAATGAACGTTGCAACAAATCTGTCGTTTGTGTATCGGGCGGCTTCCTCGGCGTTCAGAACGATCTGATCCCTCGCGGGACCCTCGACCAGCGAGCGGAAGAACTCGCTGATCGTGCGCCGATCCGTAAAGCGCGGGTCGTTCCACAGCACTCCGAGCATTTTGGTCAGGGGCAGGTAATAATTTCTGCCACCGTCGTGCGACGGTGGACGCGTGCGCCGCTCGTCTTCGGGCAGCTCAAGCTGATCATCTGGTTTGCCCGTTTCCGTGTACACGTAGACGGATATGCGCTGCATCTGCTCCCACATCTGCGATGGCGTGTACGGGCAGCCGGCGGCCCATGGCGCGGGACACTGTAGGATGGTGTACTTGATGTCGGTCTCGGTGCCGAATGGATACTCCAGCCAGGTCGTAGCTGCTTGGCCGTTGACAACCTGAGAGTAGAGCGAGCGAATGCGGTCGATCATCCAGCCCGTGATCGCCCCCATAAAGACTTGGTATACTGGAACGCCGTTTTGGTCGACGCTGGGTACCGTTGGCTTGTATCCAGCCACTGCAGACAGCCGCAGTACCGGTACCATGGTGAGCGGCGAGTACCGATCGCGTCGAACCTTGTCTCCCCACGTGACGGGCGACGTCTCGATCTCTTGAAAGATGGTCTTTGCCAGTGCACGAAGGTTGTTGTAGTCCGTGGGGACCTCTTCGCCAGGATGGGCTGCCGCGTAAGCGCGGAGGCGTGCGACCACGGTCTCGTCGCACACGGTGTGGCTGTAGTGCACATTCCACGGGAGGCGGGCCGCCTCCTCCCACAGGTACCGCGCCGTGGCGCTCGACATGCCGTTTCCCTGCACCGTCGTCCCATCGTAGGTGAGTGCGGCGATGGCTTGCAGGTGGGCGCACCCCCATTCTGCTCGTCGCATCGGCGCCCACATTTGCGTACTCGACGCCAGCACGCGAGCGGCAGCGGCTTTGCGGTGGCGATAGAGTGGGTGGCCAGGCATACTTTTCACGACGAGGCAGCTGACACGGAACCGGGCGTCGTGCATCGCCTCTGCCTTTACCAGCGGCTTCATCGTCGATTCGTCCCAGGGACCGTTCCTGTCAATTGATTGCCAGCGCGTACGAAACTGAGACGTCTTCATGTTGGCCGCGCGGCGTACCCATACGTGAAGCCAGTTGCACAGCGCGTCAAAGACCAACCGGTTGGACGCACCCTGCGCCGGAAGGTCGATGGTGAGATCGTACTCGTGGTTGTCGGCGCGCTGCTGTCGGTAGAGTTGCACGAGCTGCGCGATCTTGACGTCGGTGTTAAAGCCAAGAGCTGCGAGTGCCACTTTGAAGATCATGTTACCCTGTGGGTCGGCGCACGCCGACTGCGACGTCGCGCAATACTTTGTCATCGCGGCGCATATCGACACGGTGTCCATGCCCTCGAGCAGCGCTTTCACGATGATCTCTCCCACCTCACGAAAGGTATGGTCGACCGCCGTCTCCCCAAGAATGTTGACGCCCTGGAGCGTACCCACCGGAGCGGGCTCTGGCGCTTGCGGTGCGGGTGCCGAGAGCATGGCACCGCTCACGCGTTCCAGGTTGTCGTTGCGGAGTGAGGAAAGGTTGGGAAGACTCATTGTTAACACACCACACCGTACCACGCGCTTGCCCGTACCTACAGTCCCGTCGACTCGCTTTATCTACCTCTAGCGTAGCTACCGCCGAAGCAAAACCAACGGCGTTGCTTTGTTCAGCAAAAGCGCCCGCTCCTCTGCGCCGTTCACGTTTTGCTTTTTAGGCATAAGCCAAACACCCAAACCGACACCGATGGAGACAATGGCAACAGTCGTAAGACTGACTATGACCACAACGTTGATGTTGTTTCCCGAATATGGCAGCAGCGGCGGTGGCGATGGGCTGGGTGGCGGCGGCGGCGGTGGCGATGGTAGCGGCGGCGGCGGCGGCGGCGATGGTTGCGGCGGCGGCGGTGGCGATGGTTGCGGCGGCGGCGGCGGCGATGGTTGCGGCGGCGGCGGCGATGGTTGCGGCGGCGGCGGCGGCGGCGGCGATGGTTGCGGCGGTATCGAGTTGCAGCAGTCGATTGCATCTTGAACCCACGCCAAGCCGTTAAACACTGAGCTAGTAAGTGAATTACAACCGTTCGTCATTGATCGAAAATCTCCGCAGCTCACAAGTCCGCAAGTTCGGTCGCACGGTGCCAAGTCCAATCCGCTTCCAATGTCTCCAACAAGATCGGGAGGAGCTGACGACTGGAAGAAGTCGGTAATATACTGCTCTTGCGTTACACCATTCGGAGCGCCGTTTGGCGTGCCGTCATAAACTGTATATGAGTGCTCAATGTCACCATTGTAGCTCCAGTACTCAAATCTCAGCGTGTTTTGATCCGGGTGGGGCGGAGCAGTTTGGCTTGCTGAGTAAAGCGTAAATTTGTCAGTTATTTCTCCCGCCGGCCCGTTATCCGCCGGGTCTATCGCATCCGCAAGCCACACATCGCGTATCTCGTTTGGCGTATTGTAGCTGTTGTCGCCCAAGCGCCGCCTTCCAGACGACGAACTCGTTGGAACATTAATGTTGTCGTTTGCGTTGTGTAGGTGCAGCACGTTTGTCCTGCTGAGGCACGACGACTGCACATCCCACAGCGCAGCCAAAACCGCCACCGCGCGCAGCCGATGTCCGATGGCGCACATCAGCGCGTATGCAAAAAATCCACCATTTGAATATCCAGAGATGTACACACGCGAGTTGTCAACCTCGGACCTGTTTATCATTGTTTCGATCAAATTTAAATTAGACGGCCAGTGTTGATCCGTGGTTGTCGTTGGCCACGAATAATGGCCACTTTGTGTCTCAGTTGGGTAGACAACAATCCCTTGGAACGCCGACATGTGGGCGCCTTCGTTTCTAAACTCGGTTCCGTTGCTGTCGTAACCGTGCAACATAATCAACAGCGGACACGGAAAAGAAGAGTTGCAGCTGCTGTCGCGACGGCCAGTGCCATGAACACCCCAATCGGCAAGAAGATTAAAATTAGGTGCTGCAGTCAAAATGCTCAATAACGCTACATACATTATCACCACCAATTTCGTTTCCTTCCTTCTACATAGGATTTCGCCGTAACCTTTATGTCGACGAGCGCATTGTGAAGCGCACCAACTGGC
>Ga0315315_10001787_pt1 | contig 19770 bp, 16 predicted proteins | sample M140m3416metaG_FD_203699 | JGI IMG/M metagenome (GOLD analysis project Ga0315315, IMG submission 203699) | Ammonia-oxidizing marine archaeal communities from Monterey Bay, California, United States - M1 40m 3416 | ecosystem: Environmental > Aquatic > Marine > Intertidal zone | place: USA...
TAAAATTGCTGTAATCATTTCAATCCTTTTCGATTTTTTGTTTGCGAAAAAAATAATTAAAGGAATTACAAAATAAATCGAAGTGTAATACCCTGTAAAGTCTCTAACTAATAAAATAATCGAAATATAACAGGCTAAGTGAATTGTTGAATTATATATATCAATATTCATAAATTTAATAAATAAAATGTAAATTAATAAAGAAAGTACTGCGATTGCTGGAGTGTTGTTTAATAATCCCTGTAAAAATGTTCCTAGAGGAGTAATAAGAATAGAATCTGAATGTCTGAAGTAACTAATAATACCAAAAATACTTAGATTAGAAATTTCAACATCTAATGGAAACGGATATGTAGAAGAAAAATTATTGATATTACTTATGTAATGCACTAATCCTTCAAAGGGATTTATTTTTAAGTAAAGAAATGAAATTGTTTGTAAAATCAAAACACCAATTCCTACTAAAAACAAAGATGAAATTTTTATAAAAATTATTAACAATATAACAGAAGGTTTTATGGAAGCTGCAAAAATAAATAGAATTAAAGAAAGTTTCTGATACTCATTTTTATATGCGAACCCTAATAATAGTAAGGAAAAAACAAAGAATTCAAGATTACCTCTATCTAGGGAAAACAGGAAAGATTTTGATGTAAATATGATTGTGAACAAAAACAGATATTTGTTAACTTCTAGTTCAAATTTGTTTATTGCAAGAACAATTAAAATCAATGACGCTATTAGTAAAAAAAATAAAATATTTATTAATTCTAAATTTTCAAACAATTTTAAAAAAAGTAAAGTTGATGGCGGGTATTGAATTTGTAAATCAAGAAAATCTAAATTTTTATTAATATTTCTTGCATAAAACATCAATTCCGTTAGGTCTCCAAAAAAGTGGTATCCAACACTTGCTTCATTTATTTCATATCCAAATCCAGGCTTGTCATTAGGTCTAAAGTAAGGACCTACTATTTCCCTGAATCTTATAGTTTGATTAATTCTTAAAGCTTTATATTGAGTTAGTGTATATAAGCTTATAAAGTTAACAAGGATTAAAAATTGGGAAAATATTACAAAAAAATAAAATAAATTTATATTATTTAACTTTAAAGATTTCATAAATTTTACTTTAATATTTAAAATTAAAAAGTATTTAAAAAGTACAATAAAGTATGTCGATCTTATCTATTGGATCAAAAGTACTTTTACCTTCGGTAATTTTCAATTACCTATTATTAAACAGATGGCTAATTGAAAATCCAAATTTAAAGATTTCTGATTACTCTTCTTGGCTATTAATAAATACCCCTTTGTGGGTGTATTTATTAGTCGCTAATATTCTCATATTTTTTTATTTAACTTTTGAAAAAAAGAATATACAGATAAGTCCATTGTTGTTAGTACTTCCTTTTATAATTTTTCAGTTTACAAATGTTCATCAGATTGATTACTTATATTTCTGGACTTCAGTCCCAGATTCAATTACATATAAACAATTAGGGTTAACATTCTTCGAATGTGGAAAACTTGCTATAGATTGTATTTCCGAACCTCTATTACAATGGCCCCCAGGTCAGCCAATCCTTTCTGGATTGTTAGCATTATTTTTTGACGAAATTGCTAGTTACATATATATCTTATTTTTTTCATATGCTTTATATATAATTTTTAAATTAACCCATGAAAGAACAAACAACTTTGCTTTATTAGGTGTATTTTTGTTTTATATATTCCATAATAATTTTGATATTACCCCTTTAATAATCAGTGAGGTACCTTATGCATTCTTAACTATTTTTGGACTTTCTTATCTTAAAAAACAAAATTTAAATCTATCATTTATTTTTTTACTATTAAGTTTTTTCGTAAGGCCAATTGGTATTGTAAATTTATTAATTTTCTTTGTTTTTTTATTTTTAAGAAAAAGAGAAATGTTAAATAAATTTTTACTTTACCTCTTCGCATCAATATTCTTGATAATGTCTTATAACTATTTTTTAAATAATCAGTTTATCTTTTCAACAACGTTATCTACAAATATCGAACAAGGAGAAATGTTAAGGGATTTTAGAGATCGAGATTTATCCAATATAGAGTATCTAACCGAACTTACTAATAATAATAACTATCTTCAAGTACTAGATAATATCTCAAGACTTTATGGTGAAGGAAGTAGGTCGTGCGACTTTTCATACTGTTTTCTTTACAACCCCCTTTATAATAATCTAGGAAATGTCCCAATTTTACTTGATGAATCTATATTGGGATTAATTATAAAACCTTTGTTAGAAATCTTATTTGCAATTGGAGCTCCTTTAGGATTGTGGGTTTACTTACCTTTCTTGTCTATATTTTCAATTGCCAAAAAAGATTTCTTTTCAAATCTACTTTTTTTAATTTTTATATTAAATATATTATTAAGTTCTTTAACTTTTGAATATGGAAGTAGATGGTGGTTGCTTCCTAACTTAATGTTAATTTATTTAATTCCCCTCTCAATTAAAAATTTAAAACATATAATTCTGAAATAATTAATTTTCCGATTCTTATCAGTGATAAAATAATTTAAATGAGTAATAGAACATTTCTAAAAATAGTTTTTTTTATAACTTTTTTAATATTAGGTACTTTTGTATATATTTTAAGCTTTAGATATCTAGAACTTGGATTAAATAAGAATTTGTTAATTGGGGAAATTACTTTGCTTTTTGTGGTTTCCATTGTTTTCGTATGTTTAATAAAAATAGTTAATATAAAATATCTCAAAAAACTTTTCAATTCTCAAGATTTGATAATTTACTTTTTAATTTTATTTTTTCTTAATTACAATTTTTATGGCTTCATTCCCTTTAATGCCTCTCGATCAAACACCGTAATAATGATGGATTATCTTAACAATCAAAATGCAGATCCAGTGAGTAAAAATTCTATTCTTGAACACGTAAACAATGTTTACTTCTATGAATATGATGCAATACAAAAAAGACTCGAAGAACAAATTGAATTGGGAAATGTTATTAAATCAGATAAAGGCTACATAATAACGAAGAGGGGTGAACTCATTCTTAATATTTTTAGTAGGGTTACAGATTTATATAATATGGATCAAAATTTTGCTAGAAAATAATTTTGAGACTTTATGAGGGAAGTAAAAAAAGAATCAGATATTTATTTAAGATATTCAATATTATTCATCTTAGTAACAGTTAGTTTCTTACCATTTTCAAATGTAATTTCATGGGGTTCTGACTATGCGGGCTATATTTTACAAGCTAAGGCGATACAAAGTTTTAGCACTCAGGAATTTATTGATACACAGTCTTTCTTGATAAATTTATCTGAAAACCCAAAATATCCGGTTTATACACCAATAGGAATGCCATTACTAATTTCAATAAGTTCTTTCCTAACAAATTTTGATTTATATTCAGTAAGAATTTTAATTCCAATTTCTGTTTTTTTTATATCTCTTATAATTTATAAAAAAAATAAAAGATATTCTTTTTTCTATTCCCTGATTTTCATATTACACCCAACAATCATTGGACAATATAAAGATGCTGTTCTTACAGAATCTACGGCAACTTTGTTTTTTTTGCTTGGCCTATTTAGTAGACATGATAAATTTAGATTAATTTTTTATATTTTAAGTATTTTAATCAGACCAACTTTTTTAATATTTGTTATTTGTGACATAATTTTTGAGAAAAAAAACATATTAAAAAATTTACTTTCAATAATTTTGTCATTACTGGTTGTAAATTTTCTTACAAAAAATATTTTTAATATGAACTTTTATGGGTTTTATGAAACAAGACAATCAGATAGTGAAACATTTGGAATATTTGCTTTATTGATCAACAACATTGAAACTATCTTAAATTTTGAAAAGATTTTATTTTTCTTTAATGAATTTGCAAGACTTTTTATTGGATTTACTACAAGTATCAATTTAGTAGTTGGTATATTTATTATTTGCTTCTTGATATTTATTCGCAACAAATACTCATTCATGATAGTTGCTTTTTCTATGTTTCATTTAATATGGGACTCACCTTCTTTGGTGAGGTACTTTATTCCTGTATTTGCGATTTCTTTTTTTGCATTTGATGAATTTTTACAAAACAAAAAATTTAAAAATTATATTATTTTCAAAATATTTTTTGTTTTTATTATAATTCTAAATTTTCTGCAGTTTAATAATTCTATCGATGTTCTAGAAAATCAAACTGGTCCCCACCAATTGGAATCAAAAGAAATGCTTGATTTTGTTAATAAAACTAAAAATGAAAATATTTTTAGTTTTCACTCACCCAGAACTTTAAGGCTCTTAACTAATAAAAAGTCTTATTGGCTCGATGGAGATATCCACAAAGACACTGTAATTATTTGCTATCTAAAAGAGTCTGATTGTAAAGCTAATGAAAATTATAAAGTAATATTTAAAAATAACCTTTACGTTATAAGTGATAATGAGTAATTTTAATTACAAGTTTATTTCTAGTAAACAATACTACACAAAATATTTATCCACGGATATGAGATGTGTTGACTACTTGTTTGAAAAACTACCAAAATAATATGAAAACGATCAAAAAATATTTGAAACAAATTTTTAAGTTATTTTTATTCAGGATAATTATTGTTCAATTACTAAGAAATAAATTGATAAATAGAAGATTTAAAAATTTATTTGAATTAAAAGGTATGCATTATATATATAAAAGCAAAATAAAAGTGTTTAATGCAAAAGAAGACTCAGTTACTAGAGATCTTTGCATATTTGGAATTCCTCAAAAAGAAAAAAAAATATTTGATAGGTTTATATTTGAAGTCAGTAATGCAAAATCTTTTTTAGACATAGGAGCGGGCATTGGGCTTTATACTCTATTTGCTCATGAACACAATAAAAATATACAAACCTTGAGCGTAGAACCAAATCCGAAAGTGTTCAACACCCTAAATAAAAATTTAAATAACATTTCGCCTACTAGAAAATCACCAGAGACTTTAAATAAAGTCGTTTCAACTAAGAGGGGTTCGATTGAATTTTTTATACCAACAGGCGATGACTTCAGCTACGCAACAAGTAAAAAAAGTTTACTAATTGAAAAAAATATTTCACATAAGTCAATGTTTGTTGAGACTACAAATCTTTCAAGTTATGAAAACAATAATTTTGAAATTATAAAAATTGATGTTGAAGGAACTGAGGTAGATGTTCTTAAAGCAATTAGTTTCCATTTAGAAAATTGCAGCTTTCTTTTTATTGAAATTTTGTATAAAAATAGAATTGAAATTTTTGAATTATTAAAAAAATATAATTTACAACCAATAGTTGAATCAGATGATGACGTTGGAAACTTTGTTTTTAAAAAACAACATATTTAATTGGTGGCCAGAGGCAGAATCGAACTGCCGACCCCTTGTTTTTCAGACAAGTGCTCTACCGACTGAGCTATCTGGCCTTTTGGCGGGGACGACGGGATTCGAACCCGCGACCTCCTGCGTGACAGGCAGGCGTGAACTCCAGACTTCACCACGCCCCCAAGTTATTTAATTGTACTTACTTTTTTAATTTGTATGCAAAATTCTTTATAAGTTATTTTACTTTCTTTTACTAATATGTGATTAATGAACAGTTTTTCTATAATCATCCCTGCTCTCAATGAACAAACAAATATAAAAAATTTACTACCTAAAATATTCAAAGTTATAAATGAAAGCCCACATAAATTTGAAGTTATATTCATATTAGGTAATAAAGAAGAATTTAGAACTAATGAAACATATAAGAATCTTCAGTTTATAAATAGAAAACATAAGAATTTTGCTTCTGCACTCCTTCAGGGTATTAAACGTTCAAATTTTAATTATATAATTACTATGGATTGTGATGGGTCACATAGTTTTTTAGAAGCATATAAACATTTAAATTATTTTTTAAATAACAATTTAGACGTACTGACTTTTAGCAGGTACAAGGAAAGTGCAAAAAACAATGAAAAATATTTTAATGTTTTACTTTCTAGATTTTTAAATAGAGCTATTGGAATTTTTAGCCCTTTTAAATTATCTGACTATACAAATAATTTGCGTATATTTAAAAAATCAATAATTTACAATGAACCATACATAAGTAAGCACTTTGAGTTTTTGTATGAAGTATTAAACAAAGCTCATAGAAGAAATCCTCAACTAAAAGTTGAAGAAGTTCCTACCGTTCATTTAAAACGAAAAAGCGGTGTTTCAAAAAAGAATCATTTTTATTATATAGCTAAATACTCATATCTCGTTATAAAATTAAAGATAAATAAACAATGAAAGTTTTAAAACCAGAAAAAATTATATTTTCATTACTAATTTCTTTTTCAGGACTACTGTTGTCTCTTTTTGTAAACAGGGGTTACTTTATTATTGATTCAATTGTAGGTTCTGAGTATATGAACATTATGTCTTCAAATAATTTTCAAGACTTTGGAAGATTAGGCCACAGAATATTAACACCTATGCTTTCAAAAATGTTTAATGATATCTTTATTTTTAATATTGTCCTTCTTGCTTTTTTGATTTTTTATATAACTTATAATTTTTATGAAAAATATGACAAAGCAACTTTAGTTTTATTAGTTTTTTCAATTACTACAACACAAGTTGTATTGTTTACACTGAACTTTGCCTATTACCCAGATCCTTTAACAATATTGTTAGCTGTAATTGCGATGTTTAATTTAGAAAAAAATTCAATATTTATTTTTACGGGTTTTCTTACATTAATAAACAATGAAATTGGTATATTCATATTGTTATTTTTAGTTTTAGTATCTAAAGATGTCGCTAAAAGGATAAAAACATTCTCTTTAATAGCTCTGCTTTATTTGTTTTATCGTTATTTTATAAATTTATTAATTATTAACGAAGATAGTGGAATTCCAACTTACTTAAATGAACTGATAAATTTTGAATTAAATTTTTATATGATATTCGGAACACTTACTGGACTTAAATTTTTAACTATTTTTTTATTATCATCAAAAAAGCAGTCAACAGTTCTTGTATTTTTGATATTCTATATATTGATTCCATTGAATATGGCAGTTGACTACACACGCTATGGCACTCTTTTGATTATTATCATTCTCTGGGTTTTGTACAATGATTATTTTTTATATAAAAAAAATATAAAAATTATCGCATTAATTGTTGTAATTCTCAATATTGTTACTCCTAAATACTATATCTGGGATGATCAAATTACATATTTGAGAGATTCTAAGCTTCATTTTTTAGATGTAACAGGTAAAAATTTTGAGGACAGAGGTATTTCAGATTAGTGGGTCGGGTGGGAATCGAACCCACGACCTTGAGCTTAAAAGGCTCCTGCTCTGCCGATTGAGCTACCGACCCAGTTACTCATTGAATAATACACTATTTTTTGTATTAATTTAAAATTATTCTTCTTCAGTTAGATGACTATCTATGTTTATTGCATCAGGAATTCTATTTTTTATAGATTCAATTGAATTATAAAATTCATTTTTCATCTTTTTTATAACCTCTAGTGATTCATTTTTAATTTCTTCATCTTGCACAGTTGCTTCTATTGCACTTAGGAGATCAGAGAAGTTTGTTTTCATTGAATTTTTAGCTGAATTTAGTTTTTCTTTTAAATCATTGATATTTTCATCATCGATCAAGTTATCTTTAATTTTATTAGAAATATCAGAAATATCTTTTGAAACTTTTTTCCAACTATTTTCTTCGCTCATTTTTTAATATTATATCGTTTTTAGAAGTTTGCTTTATCTTTAAATTTTAAAGTTGGATTTCTTTTAATTCTTTGGCTTGCCCATCTCGCAGGAGCTATAAGCCTAAAAAATGGAGGTAAAAACGGCCTAGTAAATTTTAAGAGTTTTAGATTAAAATCTAAAATCAAATTTTTTACCTTACTTTCCTTAACACCGTATAAAGTTTTAAACTCTTTTGGCAATGTATTAAATGCTGTAAAAGCAATAAAAGGCCATATTGGTTTAATGTGAGTCGGGACCGGCCCACCAGCTATTATTTCCTGAACATCTTTTGCTACATCTGTATAAATTAAATAATCTTTCGTGCGTGATTTACTTATCACCCACTCTTTTAAATCATCATGTGTTTGAGGCATCTCTTTTCTATTTATCAATACAAGTTCTGCTGCTTTCATATTTTCACTGTGGTACTGATTTTTTTCTTCATCTGTCAGTTTTTTAACGGTTTTCTCATAAAAATATAATGATGATATCTGCAAGCAAGCATGGACCCATAAAAGCTGTTCATGATCAAGTGCATCATAATAACCACCAGAGACTTCATCTTCTCCTTTTATAACTTCATGAAGCTTATTTATTCTATGAGCACTTTCATCAGCCTCTTCTTTAGTTCCAAAAGTTACAGAGTTTTGTAAAGACAAAGTTCTAATTAATCTTTTCCAAGGATCTCTTTGATAAAAAGAGGTTTGTCTTGCCCCAGCTGCTATCAAAGGATGAGCAGCATGCATTAAAAGTGCCCTTGCACCACCAAACAATACGGTGATTTCTTTATTGACCTTCCACATCATGGAGTCTGGACCAAAATAACCTGGATCGCCTTTCATGTTATTTACAATAGGCCATATAAAAAATAATTATAAATTAATATTCATGTCATTTTTAGGTATAAATAAATTACTATAAATAATGATGCATTTAGTTTACGCAACATATCAGTACTTTCCAGATTTTAGAACGAATACTTTTCAAAGCATGTCAACCATTAATGAGTTTTTGAAATTAAATTATGAAGTTGATTTAATTTATCCAAATAGAAAAAAACAAAACCACAATGAAGATATAAAAAAATTTTACAATATCAAAAAAGATTTTAATGTAATTCCAGTTAATCATTTATCTAAAAACACCTATGCAACATCAAGTATTTTTAATCGTGTTATTTATTTAATAAATCACTCTTTGTATGCATACAAATTAAAAAATATTGTAAGAAGTATTACAAAAGATAGTTCGATTTTTTTTACTAGATCTGCATATATTACATATTCTTTACGAAAATTAAGCAAACCAATTGTCTATGAAATTCATCAATTAACAAAAATATCAACATTCTTGATTAAATTGATTGTGAAAGATTATAAAAATATTTTGTTTGTTCCTGTTTCGCCTGGAATAGAGAAAAAATTAATAGAATTAGGTTTAAATCAAAATTATATTGAATGTCTAGAGACAGGATACGATGAGGATTTATTTCAAGAAATAGAAAGAAATCAAAAATTTAATAAAATTCAAGAAAATAAAATAAGGTTTATTTATGGTGGTTCTCTCACTATCCAAGGTATAGATAAAGGTATAAAAAATCTTATTGAATGTTTTCACGAGATTTGTATTGAAAAAAGTTTAGAAAATATATTTTTCGACATTTACTGTTCTAATTTTGAAGAAAAATCAGAACTATCATCCTTTTTAGAGGCAAAAAAAATATTAAGCAAAATTAATATATATGACCGAGTTAGTCACCGTGAATTTCTAGGAGAAACATTGAAGTCTGATATTGGAGTAATTCCTTTACCGGACACACATCATGTAAATTATTTTTCGTCCTCCATGAAATATTTTGAATTTGTGCGAGCAAATTTATTTATTATGTGTTCAGATGTTTTGGCAAATAAAAGATTTCCATATGAGAAGCAAACATTTTACGAGCCAAGTAAAGAATCTATTAAACAAGCAATCTTGGCTTCAATTGAACATATTAACAAATTTGCTGATATCGAACATGAGGATGTTCTCAAATACAGCTTTTCCAATAGAACAAATAATATTATAAGCAAATTAAATCATATGAATTAGCACGCCTGGAGGGACTCGAACCCCCAACCCTCTGATCCGAAGTCAGATGCTCTATCCAGTTAAGCTACAGGCGCACAAAATTTAAAATCTTTTCAGACCTTTTTTCTAAACTTATACTCTTAAGGGATTTCAATATCTCTTCTTTATATTTGTCTAAATTAGAATCTTGTAAAAGTAAACTAAGTTCCTTATAAAAGCTATCAAAATTATCTTTTTTAAAGTAAAAAATACTAGGGTACTCTAGTTCTTTATGAGAAGTTAAGTCTGATACTAAAGGTACAACACCTGAAGCTAGATATTCAAATATTTTTAATGGTGATGCATAAAGCTCCATGTGGCTATTGCTAGGATAAGGAACTATACCTATATCGAATTTTCGAATTTCGTTAGCTAATTCGTTTTGAGAAATTCTATCTTTTAAAATAAAGTTATGTTTATGTGGAGATTTTTGAATAAGTTTTTCAATTTCCAAAAGTTTATTCTCCGGACCTCCAATTACAACTACGTTAAATTGAATTTCATTCATAATTTTCAACATACTTTTTACTGAATTAAAAACACCTTTATCTACCCCATATGTTTCAAGCATGCCAGCATAGCCAACTGTAATATTTTCAGTTTTAACTCTGTTTGGTTTAAACTTTTTTAAATCAACTCCATTGGGTAAATATAATGATTGATTATTAACTTTTTTTAATTCTTCATATGATAGTTTTGTGGTACCAATTAAATATGAACCTTCTTTATTAAGACGTTTGATAAACAATTTTTGTAAACGTTTTCCTTCACCATGTTTTTCAAAAATTACTTTATTAGATTTTTGATGTAAATAGCAAACAGCAGGATTTGTAGACCATATAATTGAGTTTTTAATTTTTTTTCTTACTTTTAATGCCCAAAGACATGAAGATGCAATCCATACAAACATTTTTAAGTAGTTTGGAAATAGTTTATATAAATTCGTAGATGTAATGTCAAAAAAGTCTACTTCGTTGAACTTAAATTGAAAATCTTCTTGATAATAATCACTTAATGATTCATAAATAGTTTGTTCATTATTTGTCTTTGGATAAACTAAAGTAACATCGTAACCATGTTCAAAAAATGATTTTGCTTGATTTATTGCATGTATACCATATGCTTTTTCTGTAGGCATCCTTCCGTATACTAAAATGTAAATTTTTTGCATCATACTTAAAGCCTAACTTTATTAAATTATAAATTGAAACAAGCAAAATTTTTATTGTATTATTTAAAGTGTTGAAAAAATATCAAACTTCAAAATTTATTACTAAATTAACAAAACAAGATTTAATTTCACATTATCCAAACAATATATTGCTATTAAAAATATATAAATTATTTTTTGTTTCTATATTTTTGTTTCCAGTACAAGGTGTTGGAATGTTGAGCGGCATTCCAATTATGAATTCAAATAAGTTAATTTATTCACTTTTAGTTTTTATGATTATCTTTAATATAAAAATATTATCGAGAATAAACTTATTTATTTTTCTAATACTTGTATTTTTAAAATTATTTTATTTAGTAAATCCAACTAATTTATGGACAGTATGTGTTGATGATTCATTAACCCCAAAGCAAGAGAGTTTTCAGTATGAGTACTTTGAAAATAAATGCGAAAGAAGTTTTGATTTTATTGGACCAATATATACAACCAAAGTTAAAGAAATCAAATATGGAGTTAGTAACTATGAGTATGAATGGATGGGTGCAAATTCTTCAAATTTTCCTTTAGGGTTTTTAAATCATTCGGCATATAACTTTTATGATTTAAGACGTGATTGGCTACCTTTTAATATGATTGTTGAGAAAACAGCAAATTTACAATCACAGTATATTAAGATCAATTACTTAGGTTATGTAAATGTAAGGTTCGATAATAATAATGCTATCTACCTACCTTCAAATTATTCAAAAGTAAATGAAGCTATTCTTAAAATACCAAATTCAACAAAAAAGATAGCAGTTGAATTTTCTTTTAAAAATCTCGGTATAGAAAAAGACAGTACCCACCCGTCTACGGTTCCAAACGATTTTACAGAAAATAAAAAATTTGCATATTTTGAGATAACTGAATTAGATAATAATTTAAATAATATAAATGAAACCAATTCAGATTTAAAATCACTTCTATTTTTAACTCTACTAATTCTTGGAAATTCTAAAGTTTTTTTTAAACTTGAAAAGAGAAATGTATCAATAATTATTATTATAATTTTTGGAACTCTGCTATTTAATTACTTGCAAGCCCTATATGTTTTTAAATATTTTGGATTCTTTTCTTTAGTTTTGATTTACCTATTAAGGGATTCAAAATCACTAAATTTTTTATCTATAGGCTTAATTTTTTTAGTACTTAATGTGTTTATTATTGACATGCCTTGGAATCATCTTGATTTTAGTATTAAGCCTTCAGGTTCAGACATTTTAACATATGAAAATCAAGCAAGATTAATCTTTGACGGAGACGGACTCAGGGGTGGCTCTGATGTCTTTTGGTATTCGCCTGGCTATAGATATTTCCTATATTCCATACATATTTTTTTTGGTGACGGATGGAACATTGCATGGAAGACCATTCTTTCACTTACAATTTTTTTAATATATAAAATTTCAACAAGGTTTGATGTACTACCTATCCTTTTAGTTTTATTTTTGGTGCTTGATAATGTTCGTAATTTATATTTGTTTGGTGTATCTGAAACACTTTCACTTTTGTTTATTTTGCTGGCAATAAATAACAACAAACGCACAATAATACAGTCAATATTTTTAGCTATTGGAACACTAATTAGACCAGAGATAGTACTGTTTTCTATTCTATTTTTAATTCTCAAAAGAAGCACTTTAGGTTTTATTTCATTTATTATTCCAATGCTTTTCCCCCTTATGCACAATTTATTTTATGGCGGCAAATTTGTTGTTATGAGCACTGCTGCAACATATGCTAGAAATATAACATTTGATATCGTGAATAATTTCCAATATTTAGTTTTTAATCCATTTAATGAAAAAATAATTCAAATTTTAGGAACATTTCCAACATTGATTGGGTTTTCAATAATCACCATTAGTCTTTTGAAAAGTTTTACATCTATTTATAAAAATAAAACATATATAAATTCATTAAATTTTATATTTTGGATATTACTGATAGCACCATACTTTGTATATGATCCTATTCTGTTTTACCCAAGGCATGTTCTCATTTCTTTAGTAATATTTTCTATTAACTTTGATAACATTTTTACTAAAGGTAATCATCAAAATAAAAATTAATATAGTGCCAAAACAAGATATAAGAATTAATTTATTAAAAAATAATTTATCCTCATTTACAAAGTTATTTAAAAATAATTCTGAAGATTGAGAATAGTACCCTCCATCAACATAGCTCATACACTCGTAGAAATTTCCTACTGTTATTGTTTCTTTTCCGTTAGTGAGATTTCTTTCTTCAAATAAAATATCCTTTTCATAAATTAAAAAACCATCTTTAAAGTATGGAGTCATATCTGCGTTAAATTTACCTTTACAAATAGATAGTTTTAAATCTTCTTCATCACACCACTTATCACTAAAGTCAATTCTATTTTCTACTGCTTCACTCAAAAAACAAGGCATAGCTACATGAAGCTTATTTAAATAAAAAGATTCTTTTAATTCAGAAAAATCAACTGGGTTCAATACTGTAAAAATATATGAATTAAACAAAATAAAAATAAGTAAAAAGTTTTTGAAGTTTCTCAAAGATTTTATTTGTGATAAAAAATAATAAAATGTAAAAACTAATAGAAAGCTAAAAAGATGTGTTTTCATAGGATCTCCTTTTGCAGGATTAAAATTTTTTGTTAAAAAAGGAAATAAATTCAGAGCATTTATTATTAATGCAACAATTCCAATAAAACCTAATATGGAAATATTTTTTAACCTGGAATTTTTTTCCTTATATATGTAATAAACAGTTGTTATATAAAAGATGATTGAAATAAAAATAGAAAATCTTATATAACTTAAATTTCCAGGATAGTTTTTGCCTGACCAGCCATCTTGGTGATACCAATAACGTTGCCAGTAATCATTAAATGTATCTGCGAAAATAATTGAAAACATTGACCCACTTAAATTGTTTCTAAAAGGGTTAGAAAAAATTTCTACAATATTGAAATAAAAAATATAAGTTAAGCTTGCTCTATTAAGGTAATTTTCATTAATGACATGTTGCCATAAATAGTTGCCATTTACTTGATAATTTTCAATTATTAATACACCCAGAAGCGGAATGAGCAAAATATTAAAAATAAGAAACTTCTTATTAAGTAAATTTTTTTTAAACAAAGTTAACAAAGACAAGCCAACCATAAAAGTGATACTTGATTTTAGAGAACTTAAAATTATTAAGATTGGTGCTGATAGGTATAAATAAAAAATTTTATTAGTATCAAAAAACTTATAATACAAAAGTATTAACCATGGGAGCAGAGCTATTACAAGAATCTCAGGTTTTAGAATTAATCTTGCGCCTAAAACTGGTGGAAATATTGACAAAAAGCTTACACAACAAAGGTTTAAAGTCTTATCAATATTTAAGTAATCGAATAAGTAAAAAATACCAACGAATCCAAGCAACATTAAAAAGAAATTACCTAATTGGATACTCAATGAATAAATTGGTTCAACGTAAATACTTGAAATTAAAATTGGATTACTTAAAAACTCAAAAAATTTACTTATAAAGTAAAAATAACTGACACCAGACTCTAAACCAATTGACTGAATATTATTTTTAACAAAATAGTCTAGATATTTTCCATATCTATCAAAGTCCGTTCCTCTCATACTGTCGTAATTCAAGTAAGTAATAAAGAAAAAAAATAAATTTTGAATAAATATTATTAGTAAGAGAAAAAAGTTTTTTTGTTTTGTTTTCATTAAGAGACAATTATACAAATTTATTTATAATTCTTATAAATTATCAAGAATAAATGTAATATTTTCATATGCGTTCATTAGAAAAGATTATGAATTTAAAAACTATAATTTTTATTCAAACATTAATATTTTTGCCTTTTTTACTTCAGGGAAATATTGGTTCAGATTGGGACTCATATGCAAGCTTTGCTTCAGGCAGGCTTTTATTTAATGATGGTATTTATATTCCATCTAGACCACCTGGCTTTCCCTTATACGAACTTATTGTAGGGCTTTTCGGTCTAATTTCTGTTAGAGCCCTACTAGTTGTTCATTTTATTTCATCCCTTTTACTTACCTCATTTGTGTATACAAAAATTCAAGAAAATAAAAATCGATTTTTTTTAACACTGGTTTTTCTAACTTCTCACGTTTTTTTAATAGCTTCATACTCAGTCATTGATTATGTGATTGGTACATTATTTGGTTTTCTATTTTTAGATTATTTAAAAAACGGAAAGTTTAAAGTTGCAACAATATTGATAACTATAAGTTGTGCAATAAGACTTTCCAACATCATTTTTTTAGCTGCAGGAATTTTATTCTTACTTTTAAAAAAAATAGAATATAAAAACATTTTGTACCCTCTATTAAGTGTTGTATTTATCGGTTTATTTTATTATCCATCCTTTTTACTTGCAGATGGATTATGTTTCTTAAATCTTACAAATATCAATCATGAATTAGTTCCAAGACTCGGTCGTTTTTTTTATAAACAAGCCCAATTTTTTGGTTTAATAGGAACACCAATCTTTTTAATTTATATTATTAAAAATTTTAAGAAATTTAACTTTAAAGATCCTGAATGGATATCTTATACGTTTATTTTTCTGTCATTTGAACTTTCATTTTTACGATTGCCAACAGAGAAAGGACACTTAATTCCTGCGATGGTAGCCCTGCTCTTAATGTTAAAAAACATAAAGTTTAATAATAAAATTTTAATTTTTGTTTTTTTAATTTCGTTTATCAGCAACTTCGTAACTTTTGAATTATTAACACCAGATGTTCCAAACCATGCTACCAGTGCAGAGTTTGGTCCAAAAATTGAACAAGGATACCTTTTGCAAGATTATGAAAATAGATTCTTAAAAGGCAAAAATTTTGAAAAAAAGATTATTGATGGAATTGACAATATAAAAATTAATTGGAGTAATGGTGGACCTAACTGTTAATTTAAAAAAATTTACTTCAAGTATTTGTATTTTTTTCTACTTTTAACTTCTCAATAATTATAAATATTAAAAACAATATTGGTGGATATAGGCTAATCAGTAGAGTTGAGTAGCTCTCAATCATTTCATATCCTATTTCAAGTATTGTAATTTGAGGTATAAGACAGAAAAACAAAATTAAAAAATTCGATCCTTCTTTTCTGTTTTTAATATAAAATGCGACAAAAATTGCTATTTCAATTAAGTGATATGTTCTAATATATGGATTTAAGAGGAAATACAAGATAAAGGTATTCATAAAAACATCTTGAGTATTTCCATCATTTTTTGAAATATTCTTTATTGTTGAAAATATAATTAACAAGACTGATAAAGAAGTTAGAAAAAATAACAATAAATTAGAATTGTATAAATAAAATAATAGATTTGGCACAGAAGGTGTGTCATAATAATTGCCAAATATATCATTTAAAACATTGAAATTATTAATAGTCTCAGATTTAGAAAAAACATTGTAGTATTTTATCCAAGTTCTAAAGATTTCTTCTTCAACCAAGAATGTTAGAAATACTAAAAATGTTAAAAATGAGAAACTGTAGATTATAAATTTCTTTATTTCTTGATTTTTTTTCGCAAATAATAAGAATATATAAATAGGAAGAACTGTAATTTTTATATATATAAGAAGTGAAAACAAAAAGGAATAGACGGGAATCTTTTTCTTAAATAAGCTAATAAAAAAAACTAATAGTATTATTTGAGCAATTATTGAAATATTGCCGCTACGTAGAGCTTGATACAGTCCATTAAACCCCGTTAAAACTAACACAAAACCCGTTAAATTGTTTTTATAATTAAAAACAATAAATAGTATTGGAATCATTGCTAAGAAATATTTATAATTTTCTATCCAATTGATATAAGGATGACAAAATATTTTCAAACTTTTAACAACTAATGGAAGATAATTGGTGCCTATTTTTTTTACTTCAATTGGGAAATTATTAGGATAGACTTCCTCTATATTTTCCACTAAGTAAGGATCCATATTATTAAAAGATATAATATTTGTAATATTGCAGTGAACTAGTGCATCATTCTTTGTTATTGAACGAGGTTGATTAATAATAATTACTAAAAAAAGACTTAAGCAAGCCAGTACGAACAAATTTTTAAAAATCTTAATACAATTAAATTTACAACAAAAATACAGTAAATAACAAAATTAAATTATTAATAACATCCAAACCAGCATTAAAAAAAACTTTAAAAACAATCAAGTTCTTTATCCATTTGCATGGCCTTAAAGTCATTAAATTTAAAATTTTAGCTTATTAAATTAATCTTCAAAAAAAAGTATTCTTTCATCAAAAAAGATGTCTATAGATGATTCAAAAACTACAAAGTCATAATCTTCATATATACTCTCACTACTTAAAAGTTCGTTTCCCCATCTAATCAGGTCAACTTTAAAATACTCCGAAAGGTAATTGTTTGGGCTATATTCTTCATTGAAGAAAGAATCATGAATTATTAATAATTTTTTCTTGATGTCAGGTTTCGGAGATATTTTATATTCATTTGAGTATGTATCCAGATCAATTAAACCCAATCTTTTTAAAACTTTATTATTTTCTTTATAAGTTCCATCTGTTGATAGCGTGAAGCTTTGTGTGGAATTTGTAATATTTAACAATTCTATTAAAGCAGTATTAAAACCTAGACTATTCCAATGAGTATCTCCAAATTCGAAATATTTAAATTCATTATCATATAATGAATAAAGATTGATAAATTGAATTTCCTCATCTTTGCTTCGAAGCTCATTGAAGTTGTACTTATAAGCCTTACACCCAAATTTATTTTGAAGGAATGTCAGCTCACTACCACTTACTTCTTGTTTTAGAGGTACCAACATAAAAATAAATTTGTTTTTAAATTTTGAGTTAATTGAAAAATTATTGAAATTAGAAATATCTATACATGAATTAAATTTTGAAAACAAAGAACCACTTTTTCCATAATAAATTTCGGTATTAAAAATTTGAGTATCAATTGGAAGTTTTGTTTGAGTTGACCAACTTAGATTTGCAATTACTTTTAATGTTGAATTTCTTAGAGCAGATTCAAATATATAGGTATCAATTTTATTTTTTAACTCTTCTCTATTAGTTGAAAATATTAAATCTGTTAAATCTCGATTTTCTCCAATGCTTTTAACAGAATTTATATAGCTGTAGCTATTTTTAGCTGGAAAATAAATACCTGAAAAAGTAACAGAGCTTAGAAGAAATATAGTTGCACTGAGATAAATTTTTTTCAACATGTCAAAATTTAAAATAAATAAATGGATCAATAGAAGAAGATAGAACTATAAATATGGCAATTGTTAATAGAGCAAAGTTAAAATAGATATTTTTCTTTAATTGAATTAAATTTAATGAAGTCACAAATGACAGAAGGCAAAAAATTAATACAATAAAAAATTTAAAGTTTAAGTATTGAACAACAATTGGTAAAAAGTTGTCCTCATAAAAATTTAAAACAAAAATAGATGAAATTATATTTATTGTATCTTCAAAAGAGTTTGAAAAGAAGGGCACCCAAGAAAAGGAAATTAATAAAAATGTAATATATCTATTAGAAAAATATTTCTTATAACCAATAATTTTTTCAAATGTTAGGAAAAAGCCATGAACAAAACCCCATACAATGAAATTTAAAGTTGCTCCGTGCCATAATGCTGTTAAAAAAAAGGTAATCCATAAATTTCTAAAATTTTTAAGTTTAGTTGTTCTGTTTCCACCTAATGGAATGTAAACAAAGTTTTTAAAAAAACTGGATAGAGTAATGTGCCAACGTCTCCAAAATTCCTGAAAAGAGTTTGATATATATGGTTTATTAAAATTTTCAGGCAATTTAAATCCAAATAATAGTCCAATTCCTATTGCGATATCACAATAAGCAGAAAAATCAAAATATATCTGAAATGTGTAACTAAAAATTAATAAAAAAGATGATAAAAATGAAAAAGTGAACTCAACATTATTATTAATATAAATTGATGTTATCTGGGATAAAGTATCAGCAATTAAAAATTTTTTAATCAAACCAATTGCAAGCCTGTAAATTCCATTTGAAAAATATTCATAATTAAAATTAATATTTCTAATACCTTTTCTATATGTTGATATATCTACTATTGGTCCAGCAAGTAGTTGTGGGAAGAATGTTAAGAAAGTAAAAATCTCAAAACTACTTTCTCTATTTTTTTCTCTATTTTTATCAAAATAGTAGGCAATTGCTTGAAAAGTAAAAAATGAAAGCCCAATGGGAAAATTATTTTCTATTATTGAAGGTATTTCAATTTCAAATAAGTCAAATAAAATAAAAGAATACTTAAAAATAAAAAGAGGAGATAAAAGCAGGGTGATAAAGATAAAATTATTAATATTGTTATTTTTTATTTGATACTTCATCAGAATTGATAAGAATATTAAAATTGCTATAAGATATCCATTATCAATAAAATAAAAATAACCACTTACTAATCCAAGGAATATTGTTTTTATTTTCTTATTAATATTAAAAAAATTAATCATAAGTGAAAAAGGGAGAAATAAAAAAAGAAATGAATTAGATGTTAATAACATATTTTCTAATATTAGTTATCGACTGAGGCTGGTCAATCAATACAAAAATAAATAAAATTATTG
>Ga0315315_10001788_pt1 | contig 19765 bp, 28 predicted proteins | sample M140m3416metaG_FD_203699 | JGI IMG/M metagenome (GOLD analysis project Ga0315315, IMG submission 203699) | Ammonia-oxidizing marine archaeal communities from Monterey Bay, California, United States - M1 40m 3416 | ecosystem: Environmental > Aquatic > Marine > Intertidal zone | place: USA...
TTATCTCCCTTTTTAATGGTTCGTCCTTTTTGGCTAATTGCCACACCTAGAGCGTCTGTAGTCCTATACATATTTGACGAAATATTTGAGAACACGGAAACCCTAAATGTTTCTTCCTTGCCCTCAGTCATGCAAGTAAACTTAATCTCTCGCCAAGATGAAAACTCGTTGTCTTCTTCATAAGTGGTGATTCCGCTTACTTGAATGTTGGTAACGTGGTGTAAATTTAAATTATTCATACTGGTTCCCCTATGTTTTGATATTCGTTTTCTCCGCAGAAATCTTGAAAGACAAGATAACAACCTTTTAAAGCGAACCACGCCAAGCGATCTGCTTTTTTCGACACAATCAAAATTGCATCATTTGGATACGGAACGTCACCTCCAACAATCCAGTGTCCACTTGGAGCTTTGTAGGCTTCGCATTTGTATCCGTTCCGTAATGCTTTGAATGTTTTATTCATGGTAGTGTATTTCTCTCCGTTTTGTTTGTTGCGATGGCCCCCATTATCGCGATTTCGATTTTTTCGTCAAGTGTTTATTTTGTGCTTTCATGTCCCTTACTGACTCAGAGTGACTCAGACATGGAATGTCGCTTTTTTCGTTCGTGTTGCAAAAAAGCAACAGCCCCTTGTTTGATATTGATAAATTACCCATTGAACAACAGACATCTATAAGGTGTAGACAGTAATTAGTCCCAGTATTGTGTGTGTAATATCACAGAATCAACCCTTGATTCCGTTGTAACAGAATTTTACATAACTGAACCTAAACTGGTTCTAGTTTGGCTAGTTACACAAACCAGTTCAGACATGGATCAGCTGACACATGTCTGGGACATGGGCGACTGTTGCAGAAATGTCACTGTCAAGCATTATTTGGCTTAGAAATGGATCGACTATGGCCGAGCGTGTCGGCTCAGATATAGCTACCATAATTTAGCTAGTCGGTCTGTCATGCGTGTATGCGTTCATATATTAAAAGCTGAAATAAAAAAAATGTAGACAATATTATTCAATTGTAGTATTCTGTAATTGCCAACATCGATTTGATGGGATGGCGAATTTAAAAAAAATGGAGAGTTTACTATGTTAAAAGATATTTCAGTTTCTAAATCCGGTGATTTGGTAATAACAATGGGTACTAACGGCCCTGATGCTAGCCAACTCCCAATGTCAAAGTCTGGCAAGACGAAGGTCGTATCCTCGACAGGCGGCTTCGCCAAGATCGCGACGAAAGAATTTGGTCTGGTTGGTGTTAATATCAACGTGACCGCTCAAAAATAACTCCCACGTAAACTTGGCCCTCACCGGAAACGGTGGGGGTTTTTTTTTGGGTCGGGAAATTTTCTAAGAATATGGACCTCACTCCGTTCGGACTCAATTATTCGCCTGTCGGCTCCTGATCTAGTCATAAGTAAACAATTAAAAACAAGTAGACACTTATATATAGATGTACTATTATATAGATGTGTTTGGAGACACAACGTCAAGCCAACACAAAAGGAGAGTTAACATGACTAATTTAATACGAGTAGAAGTGGACGCTTCAGAGTTAGAAGCAAAGCTTGAAGATTTGGAAGCTTTAGAAGCGAAAGTTGAAGAGCTTACAGATAAAATAGACGGTCTTGAGGATTATCTGCAAGAGCTAGAAGCTCAAGCTAGTCAAGAGACAGAAGGTACTGAAGGTACTGATATGTTAGCTAAGTTTTTAACACGAGATGAAATCGACGAATTCGTTAAAGAAATTTTACGAGAAGCTTCAATTTCAATCGACGTTTAACGGGATTAACTCAGGGGGGGCTACGGCCCTCCCATCCTTATTCCGCTAAGACACGGAGCGTGTCGGCTCCTGATCGTAGCACAAATACAAATAAAATAAATAACTATACACTATCTTATATATGTAATAGAATGTACCTGCCACCAACGGCATAACAAACGGAGAATTAAGATTATGACTATGATCGCAAATTACGGCAGTAAAAAAGAATGTAAAGCTCATATAGGTAATGAGTTATCTTATATTGAGACTTCAATGTTTGGTCCACAATATAAATCAAATGGCATTCTAACAGTATGCAATCGACCGCATATAACAGGTAAAGGCCGCGAGTGGTTTGGCTTAGTAACAATGAAAGACGGTTTAATCGTCAAGGTTGAATAGGAAACTAATGGGGAAGCAGAACGCTTCCCCTTTTTCTTTTGATCGTGTCGGCTCCTGATCGTAGCACAAATACAAATAAAATAAATAAGTATACACTCTCTCTTATATATTGTAGAATGTACGTGCCAACAACGGCACAATAAAACATGGAGTTAATATGAAACAATATTTTAAAGATTTAGCCGAAGTGTTTAGAGGTCCATTAGAGTTCTTATGTGTACTTTTAATCTTTTTCATTGCAACAGTAGCATTAGTTATTTTTGCACCAATGTAACCAAATGGGGGACTACGGTCCCCCTTACTAACGGAGAGTATCATGGATGTATTTTTACTTGTTACGTTTATTTCTACAATGTGTTTTATGTTAGGATTTTTAATGGGTATGTTCTTAGGCGATAAGTACTTTGTTATTGATACTAATAGAAAGCATCAACCAATACCTGAAACAAAAGGCGAATTGAAAGATGTAGATATCATTGCATAAGTTTAACTCCCTAACTTGGCCCCAGTTTATTCTGGGGTCTTTTTTTTGGGGTGGGGGGAGGAAAAAGAGGGCGGCCGTGTTTATCTAGAAATAGGGACTTTATATAATTTCAAAAATTTAAGAATTTTACACTTCTGTATCGTGCTGTACCATCTCTTCAATAGTATCAGTAAAGCTATACTCACGCTTCCAGTTCAGCTTCTTCTCTGCCTTACTGGGATCACCAAGTAACAAATCTACTTCGGCTGGGCGGTAGAAGTCAGGATTAATCGTAACAAGTAGTTCTCCCTTATCGTTATAACCTTTCTCATCTAGACCAGATCCACCCCACATAACTTCTTCATTTATCGAAGCAAAAGCACATTCGACCAACTCTCTTATTGAGTGTGTCTCACCTGTAGCTAATATGTAATCATCAGGTTCATCTTGCTGCATCATTAACCACATACCACGAACATAGTCTTTAGCATGGCCCCAATCTCTCTTAGCATCTAAATTACCAAGCTCAATGGGAGAATGTCTCTCTTTAGGAAACATTATTCTCTTTCCCACAGCTTTTGTAATCTTACGTGTAACGAAATTCTCTCCACGTAACGGAGACTCATGGTTAAACAATATCCCATTGCAGCCAAAAAAATCAGGATAGGACTCTCTATAGTTCTTAACAGCCCAATATGCGTACAGTTTAGCAACTCCATAAGGACTACGGGGATAGAAGGGAGTTGTTTCTTTCTGTGGTGTTTCTTGTACCTTGCCAAATAACTCGCTGGTACTGGCCTGATAGAACTTGGATTTAATTTTAAGAGACTGTAACGCTTCTAATATACGCATTACTCCTAAAGCATTGGTATCTCCTGTTGAAACAGGTACATCGAAAGATATTCTCACATCTGACTGTGCTGCTAAGTTATAGATTTCATCAGGGTGTGTATCTTGAATAACAGTTAGAATACTATTGATATCTGTTAAATCACCATAAAAAGGAATAAAATTAGGATGATCAATGTATTTGTCAATGTTTTCTTTATTTGGTGTACTACTTCTCCGTACTAATCCGTATACCTTGTACTGTGTCTTTAACAGTAGATCTGTAAGATACGCACCATCCTGACCTGTAACACCTGTAACTAAAGCTGTTTTTTGCATGTTAATAATATAAATAAAAAATATATTTGTGTCAAACTAAAACTTGACACCTTTACATTATTATGTGTATAATAGATTTCTCTCCTTTGTTTTACAGGAGCAGTCTTTATAACAACTTAGTTTTTAGACTGCTCCTGTTTTTTTTCGGCTAGGCGTTACAAAGGGGGTTGCCAAACTAGTTACAAATTGATACAATCTGTAACAAGAGAGAAAACATGTGTATATTCGTCTTGTTTATTTATTTTGTTTTAAAGTTTACTAACTGATATTATAGTAACAATATGAAACAAATAGGTAATAAACCCCATATCATCTACGGAAAGTTAACAAACGAAGAACTTCGTTCTCTTATTTGTGTTACTTCAAAAGGTCGTAAAAAACCTAATGCTGGTAGAGATCTTATAGAGATGAGAAGTGAAGTAACAAGAAGGAATAACGTCCGTCTTGCGCGACACGAAAGAAAGAAGTATACTAAGGATGAAATGTTAGAACGTGCTGAAAAAGGTGAAAACTTTAAACCCGGAAACTTCATAGCAGGGATGGCTCCTAAACAGGAGAAGTTCTGTATGGAGTATATTGCTACGGGTGATAGTCTGATAGCATACAAGGCAGCAGGATATGCGCCCGGAAAGAGCCACTCTGATACCCGTAGACGGGCCTCCACCCTCCTCAAAAAGCCTAAGATAGAACAACGCATAAACGATCTGCGTGAAGTCGCTATAGATAGAATGGCGTGGAGTGCTGACCATGTGCTGCAAAGGCTGGACGAAGTTTACCAACATGCGCTACAGAACGGAGACTACACAAACGCGAACCGTTCCGTTGAAAACGTGGCGAAACATTTGGGGATGTTTGTTGACAGATCTGAACAAAAGATTAAGATGGGTGGACTAGGTGACACTGACTCAAGTGAAGAGGTCAAAAAGGACATTGAGAGGCTTGCTGACATAGCTGGCTTTAAAGTTATAGAAGGTGGTAAGTAGGGGCATGGACAGTAAAGAGTTCTATGAGTTTATAGACACCAGTGATGAAGAAAAGAATAAACACACCAAACGTTTGTCATTCGCTGGAATAATACCCTATAATGAATTAAACTATGCTCCCGGTACGATGGGATACCATCAGGCTATGGACAGAGTTGAGTTTACTATTGAGAACTGGCATAGTCATGTTTGTTCTCATCCAGTTTTTAAAAATCCTGATCCAGAGTTAGATAGTCTTAGAGATTTTGTAGTAGAAGCAGCTAACAGTATATTTAAGGTATATAACGAGTTAGGTTCTATACAGTTTAAACGCAACCTTGAAGGGTCAATAGAAGATCCTTCTTATACCAAATTAGGGGTACATTGAGTTATGAGCTATAAAGATAAAGTTGTAGATGAGGGAGTGAAAAAACATGGCACTGCTAGGAAAAAAGTCCGAAAAAAATTAGGATTGGAAGGTTTAAGTGATAAAGATGCAGATAAGAAGATAAAGGCTATGGAACCTTCTGAACAGATGCAGAAAAATAATCCTAAAGGGGCTAAAAAGTCAATAGACACAACAATAAAAAAACTTAAAAAGAAAGTAGGTCCAAAACTTCTTAAAGAGGTGAAGGATACTGAAGCTAAAGCTTTAAGAGATATAGATATTGCAGCTGGAGATACTTCTATAGAGAATATACTTAAACCGAAAGATCCTAGAATGGAACCCGGTAAGTTCAGAACTTTTGGATCTTCTCGTGTGCCGAAAGAGGTCGATAAGAAGGGAAACGTTAAGAAAGCATCTGGTGGTACAGTTCGTTTAGCTTCTGGTGGACCTGTTGTAGATAGTTACGATTACTAAAAGGATATTAAACAAATGCAAAAGACAAAGGATACTGAGTATCTTGATATATGTGTAGGCCGTCCAACGGGACAAGGTTACGGTGCTGCTCGTAAAGGTCCAAATGTTCTTGGTCCAGAAACAAACGTTGTCGTAGATGAAGTCTACTCACAACCCGAACCATTTAAAGTAGATAAAGGAGGCTAACAGTTATGCCATTATCAAACTACGGTATGAATCGACAAGGTCTATATCCTCAAGAAGAAACACGTAAAATGGGTAATACCCGTAGTACAGGTACACAGCCTTTTGCAGATCGTGGGATGCATACAGGTGGTGTTGTTTCTTCTCCATCAGGTCACAAGGTTGTAGACGGATATGAATACAACACAAGCCGTGAAAACAGGCTGGAAGAGCTTGGTCGTGTAGATGCTGAAAAGGGATATACCCGTAAAGGAAAACGGAACCTTAAATCTGAAAAGAAACGTATTGTAAAAGAGCTTTCTTAGTCCAATGGGTCAAGGTTTCGCACCAGCCCCTAACAGCGGTGGTTTAACCAGTAATAATGCGCCCCCTGTATTAGGGCGTAATCCAGAAACATATGGTAACTATATGCTTCACCAACAGAATGCTCGTCTTTCTGACATACAGAACAATACTCCTGACGATGCCGTTAATAACATAGGCCAGCTAATGCAGCCTAATCAGATACAGCCAAGTACCGTTACAGGATATCTTCCTACTAACTTACCTTCTTCACCTACACCTCCAAACCAACAACAAGCTAATAATGGTTTGTCTTCTTTACTCCCCGGACAGGGTGGGTTTAGTTAAAGGTATGGGTGCAACAACAGGTGAACTAAAGCTACGTGAACGCTTATATGAAAATGTAGTTAACGCTTCTTCTGCTGACTTCCTTACATTTGTAAAAATGATGGCTCCTCTTTTGATTGCTGACTTTCAAATGGGAAGACACATAGAACTTATATGTCATAAGTTACAGCAAATAGAGAATGGTGACGTTAAACGTCTTATGGTTTTCCTTCCTCCCCGTTCTTCTAAGTCTGTAATATGTTCAAAGCTTTTCCCTGCTTGGTACATGGGAAGACATCCTAACCATGAAATATTAAGCGTATCTCACAGTGATCAGCTTGCCAGTGACTTTGGCAGGTCTGTACGAGATTTAATTAATAATGAAATGTTCAGTACAATATTTCCAGATGTTAAACTTAGAAGTGACGTAAGGTCTGCTGGTAAGTGGCAAACAAATCAAAATGGTGTGTATGTTGCAGCTGGAGTACGAACACAGATTGCTGGTCGTGGCGCACACGTAGCTATGCTTGATGATGTTATGTCTGAAGAAGATGCCTTCAGCGAAGCAGGAAGAAGATATATAAAGGAGTGGTATCCAGCTGGACTACGTACTCGACTCATGCCTTCAGGAGCTATCGTTATAATCAACACACGTTACCACGAAGATGATATATGTGGTTGGTTGTTAGACAGTGAAGCTAATGCTGACGAAGCTGACGTAATCATACACCCGTGGGAAGTAATTAAGATCCCTGCATGGCTGGATGAAGATGCTGCTAATCTTCTACAGCTTCCAGTAGGAACAAGTTACTTTCCTGAGTGGAAACCAGATAGTCTATTAAGAGTAGACGAAGTAGAAATAAAACGTCATAATGGATCACGTTACTGGCAGTCATTATATATGCAAGATCCTACACCAGATGAAGGTGGAATAATAAAGAAGGGATGGTTTAAAAGCTGGAAGCATTCTGAACCTCCTGACTGTCAGTTTATTATACAAACAATGGATACAGCTTTCTCTGCAAAGACCACAGCTGACTATTCTGTTATGCAGACATGGGGTATCTTCGAAAGACTAGAAACAGATAGTACAGGAAAAGAACGGTGGATATCAAATCTAATTCTTCTTGGAAGTATCCGTAAAAGATTTGAATATCCAGAGTTACGTTCAGCTGCACAAGAAGAGTATGAAAAACACCAACCTGATGCTATTATGATTGAGAAGAAAGCTTCAGGTCAGTCACTGCTACAAGATTTACGAAGAGCAGGGTTACCTGTATTGGAGTATACACCTGATCGTGATAAGGTAAGTAGAGCAACCGCTGCTACTCCTTTTTTAGAAAGCGGAAGGATTTGGTTACCTGAAGATAAAGAGTGGGCCTTAGAGTTAATAGAAGAGGCTTGCAGTTTTCCAAATGCACGTTATGATGATCAGGTTGACGCAATGGTAATGGCTATACTATATATGAGAGATTCATGGTATGTTACGCATGAAGACGATCCTGATTATGAAGAAGATGAAGATATTTATAAACCACCTCGTAAAGGGTATTGGAATTTTTCTAAAAACTCCTACATGTGATATAGGGAAGTAAAGTTATGGCAATTGAAAAAAATCCTTTGTTAAGTTTAGTTGGTGGCACAAGTATGCCACAACCTGAAATTGATGAAAGCGAATTGGAAATTGAGATAGAAGATCCTGATGACGAGATGGCAGGAATAGATGCAATTGCCGTAGAAGATGAGTTAGCGTTACAAGCTGCACAAGATGATCACTACGCTAACCTTGCAGAATTAATTAATCCTGAAGATCTTGCAGATATTTCCGCAGATGTTATTGACTCGTACCAAGCAGACAAAGAATCAAGAGAAGAATGGGAATCAACATTTGAACGTGGCTTTGACCTGCTTGGTCTTAAACTACAGGAAACTACAGAACCTTTCGAAGGATCATGTACAGCTGTTTCACCTCTCATTATAGAGGCAGCTGTTAAGTTCCAATCTAAAGCTTCTATAGAACTGTTTCCATCAGGCGGTCCTGTTCGTACACAGATTGTAGGAAATGCAGATCAAGAAAGAGAAGATCAAGCTACTCGTGTACAGGACTTTATGAACTATCAGTTTACTGAGCAGATCAGTGAATATTTTGATGAGTTCGAAAAGATGTTGTTTCATCTTCCCTTGATAGGTAGTGCATTTAAAAAGATGTACTATGATCCTACATTAAGACGGCCTTGTTCAGAGTTTATTCCTATTGATCAGTTCTACGTGTCTTACTATGCGTCTGACATACAGAAAGCGGAACGATACACACAAGTAATTCATCGAAGCATAACTGAGATGGAAAGAGATGTACAAGGTGGGATGTATATGGATGTGGGTTTAGAAGACCCAACTACACCTGATCCTACTTCTTTTACAAGTAAGATTGATTCTATTATGGGGATCAGTCCTGCTGATGACTTTGATCAACAGTATGTATTACTTGAACAACATTGTTATCTTGACTTACCTGAACCGTTTAGTAGTGAAGATGGTGTTGCTCTTCCCTATGTAGTTACAGTTGAAAAAGAAAGTAGAGAAATTATTGCTCTACGTAGGAACTGGGCTAAAGAAGATATAACAAGAGAAAAACAAACTTACTTTACACATTACAAGTTCGTACCGGGATTTGGTTTTTACGGTATTGGTCTTATTCATTTACTTGGTAACATGACGATGAGTGCCACATCTGCACTACGTAGTCTTGTCGATGCTGGTCAGTTCTCTAATCTACCGGGAGGGTTTAAAGCTCGTGGTGTACGTATCGTTGGTAACAATGATCCTATTGCTCCGGGTGAGTTCCGTGAAGTAGAGGCTACTGGACTTGATCTTCAGAAGTCTATCGTACCATTACCTTATAAAGAACCATCACAAACTCTCTTTAATATGCTTACGTTTATGACAGGAGCAGGACAGAAGTTTGCAGACAGTACTGAACAGATAGTTAATGAATCATCTAACTATGGTCCTGTAGGTACAACAATGGCTCTTATAGAGTCTTCTGCTAAGTTCTTTAGTGCTATTCATAAACGTTTACATAAAAGTCAACGTGATGAGTTTCGTATTCTTTCTAAAATTAACTTTGAGTTTTTGCCTGATGAATACCCTTATGACGTACCTAATATCACTACTTCTGTATTTAAGTCTGACTTCGATGGGCGTGTTGATGTTATTCCTGTATCTGATCCTAATATCCCCTCTGCTGCTCATAGGTTGTCTATGGCCCAGATGGTTCTACAGTTATCGTCCCAAGCCCCACAAGGAATGTATAACATCCAACAAGTACACCTTTCGATCCTAAAGGCTGCTAATATACAGAACCCAGATCGTTTCTTTACACCAAAGAATCCTCCTGAACCGCATGATCCTATAACCGACATTGATTTGGTTGTGAAGGGAATGCCTATACAGGCTTTTCCACAACAGGATCATGCTGCTCACATTGCGATTAAGACAGCCTTTATAGATGATCCTACATTAGGCAAAACTGAAATGATGGCTCCTGCTGTTCCTGTTCTTCAGGCTAACATACAACAGCATATGGTTATGCAGTATCAAGAACAAATGTCTGGACTAATGAAGACAGAGACCCCACCCGGAGAAGTTTCTCCTGAAGTATTAAGTCAGTTATCTATTAATGCAGCTGAACAAATACTTGAAGCAAACATGGGTACAGCTTCTGAAGATTCTCTTGAAAATCAAAACCTACTTCTTGAAAGCGCAAGATTAGATCTTGACCAACAAAAACTACAGATGACTGCAACTAAAGATGCAGCAGAACTTTCTATCAAGAACCGTGAACTTGATCTTAAAGAAATGGGAGTTCAGTTAGATGCTGCTGAAAAAGTTTCGGAAAGCGAACAAAAGAAAATGGATGCTCGTATACGTGACGATAATTCCATACGTACTACAAATGCAAAACTAACTATTGAATCATTAAAGAACCTTGCGAAAGAACGAGACTTGATGATTGATAAACGTATGAATGAAAAACGTTATGCATCTGGTGGTACAGTAAACCTTGCACAAGGTGATGAAGTCTACTCACCACCTGAACCATTTAGAGGTGAGTTCTTTGAAGAGTTTTTAAGAGGACGGGGAGGAAGAGAAGCTTTTCAAGAAGGAGACTTTTTAGAAAGACTGCTTGCTAAGATAGGTGGAGGAAGAACTCGTACACAAGATGAAATGATAGCTGACACCTACGAATCTTATAAGTTTGATTTAAGAGATTCTGATTCTTTAGAAGACAATTTAAGATATCAAGCAATAATAGAAGATGAAGAAAAAAGAAGAAGCACAACTCCGACTGTTGATTCTAATTTAGACAGAGTAGGAGAAGCGGAGCAATTCCTTGCAGATGACTTTTCAGATGGATTAGGTAAAAGCGTAGAAAGAATTCCTGATCCAAATGCAAAAACATTTGTTCCAGAAGGATCAGTTGATCTTGAAGTTGATCCTCGTTTAGATTCAGATGTAAGTAAAACAGAAGAAGTAGAGTTTCAAGGTTTAGTTCCAGTTGGTCCTGATGTTCCCGTAGAAGAAGAACCAAAAACATTATTACAAAAAATGAAACCAAAAGACAATGATGGACCAAGACCTGAGATTACTCTTGAACCGGAAGTAGGAGAGCCTATAGAAGAAGATAATCTTGAAGGAATGGTGAGTTCGACAGAAATAGGAGTTGATTCTGATAAAGACAGGTATACTGATGTAAAAGATTTTAGCTACGGTCCGATGATATCAGGAGATAAGCAAACTAAACAGGAAGACCAAGAACCTGAACCATATGTAGCACCAAAGCCTCCAGTTATTATAGATAATAAAGGAATGAGAGATGAGGTACGGAAACAACAACAAGCTAAAGATCAAAAAAATAGTATGATAAGTGGTGTACCAGAACCCGGAAGTGTTGATGATAAAGGAATATTAGATACAGTTTCTGAATGGTGGGCTAATGTAAGTATTGCACCAAATTCATGGGATGCTCGTCCTTTAAGTGAAGTATTTCCTAAGAAAGAAGTACAAGCTCGTGACAAAGAAATGGAATTAGCTGATAAAGAAGTTCCGACTCTAGATAGTCCTGTTGATGCAAGACCTAATATTAAAGATGCAACATTTAATAGTATTATGTCTTATGAAGGATTTAATCCAAATTCAAAAGGTTACCCAGATACAAATGGGATAGCATATGGTTCAGGACTTAATTTTAAATTTTTAAAACCAAATCAAAAAGATGAAATTATAAAGGCAACAAAAGGTGGTAAAAAGCTTCCTAAAAAGATAAATGATAAAATAGTAAAACAAAGAATATCCGAACTGGAGAAAAATTTTAGAAAAGATATGAAAGGAAGTAATGTAACATTTGGTAAATTAAATCCAGCACGTAAAGCAGCACTTGTTAATATGGGTTTTAATATGGGATTCGGTAAAACAGCTGGTAAAGTTGAAGGAGGTTTTACTGAAATGTATAAACATATGAAAAATGGAGAATTTGAAAAAGCTGCTGATAATGTTTTATTTAACTTCGATAAAAACGGTAAAAAAATAGGAAAAACAGAGTTTTATAAAAGGCTTCCTGATAGGGCTGAAAACATGGCTAAACAGATAAGAGATGGAATATTTTATAATAAAGGTGAATGACAATTTCAATACATAGAAATACAGAACCTGTTGATATTGTAGCTGAGTTTGAATCTTTTGAACCAGAAGCTTACTACGCAACTGAATGGGAAAAAGAACAAAACATTCTAACAATTGGGTATGGCGATACTCAATCAGGTAAACTAACTATAACAGAAGAAGAAGCCCGTGAAGATCTTAAAGAAAGATTAGAAGACCTTGATGAGATGTTAGTAGATGTTATTGATGTGTCTTTAAGAAAGAATGAAAGAACAGCTATTATATCTCTTGTAGATAATATAGGAATAGGTGCATTTAAAAGAAGTAAAGCGTTAAAGGCTCTAAACAATCGAGACTTTGAAGAGTTCCATAACCAAGCATTTTCAGAAGAGAATGGATGGGTTAATCAGAATGGTAAGCCACTTAAAGGACTTGTAAGACGAAGAGAAACAGAAGGGAATTTGTTTAATCTAGCATAATGTTTTATTCGTTTGTTATAATTTGTATATTTGCACAGCAATGCCCTACACTGTTACAAGATGAGCTTGGTCCTTATGCTTCTGTTGAAGAATGTTATTTAAGAGGAGCAAGTATAATTCAAGCTTCTTCTAATAAATTTCCTCTTGTATCTGCTGTTTCAAAATGTACAACTGAAGATCCAGATAAAATAGAGAAAGAACTAAAAAAGAAAAAGTTTGAAAAGAAACAAGAATTTAAAGGTGAGCAGATTAAATGGAACCGATTGCATTAGATAGCAGAATGCTGTTACAGTTAGCTGCGGTTTTAGCATCCTTATCAGGAGCATGGATGCTAGTCAGGACACAAGTAAAAAACTTGTTGAAAAGCCGTGACGAAATGAAAGAGAATATTCAAGAAATATATAATAAGCTGGATATTGTAGAAGCAGGAAGTGCGGTTAAGTCATCGCAAATAAAAGTATTATCAGATATTTTAAGTCCTAGTAATCTAGAAAGACGTAACAGGGAATTAGGTAGGTTGCTTTCTGAGATTGAAGATATTAAAGCACGAGTAAAAAATGTAGAACATATGCATAATGGTAAGCATCCTAACTGAAGAAAGGTAAAGGGTAGTAGTATGTCAAGAAAAATTTCAAAAACAAAAAAACCTAAATCTAAAAAAAATTGGATTCAAGGTGCGGTTAAACGTCCCGGTGCTTTACGTAAAAAACTTGGTGTTAAAAAAGGTAAAAAAATTACAACAGCACAGTTAAACAAAGCTGCTAAAAGTAAAAATCCAAGAACACGTAAACAAGCTAATTTAGCAAAAACTTTTAAAAAGATGAGAAAAACATGATATTACTTTTTACAGTAATAAGTTATACAGCCATAAGTGTAGCAGTTATTGATATAGTAAAGGTAGTTGGGTGACAGATGTACCTTTAAATGAAGAGGGTGTAGACCATACAGTCATTAAGCCTGAAAAAAAAGATTATGATAATTTCGATGAATACTGGGAAGGGCTGTGTAAATACCTTGATGTAAAGTTTAAAAAGACTTATAGTAGTGAAAAGAAATAACACTACAGAAAGGTATTTTTAATTGTTTCAAGATATTCAAGAAATAAAAGATTTAATTCAAAAACAAATAGATCAGATATCAGAACAGCTTGCTGCTGGTATGTGTGAAGACTTTAATCAATATAAAAATTTAACAGGAGTGATAGAGGGGTTGACAAGATCTGTACATGTGGTAGATGATTATCATGCTACTGTTATGGAAAACCTTGAAGAAGATGCGGAGTAATTATTAAATGGTTCTTCAGCCCAATATGTCAAACTCTACACAGAACGACGAATGGATTACGGATGAGAAATCCCCAGATCCTAGTACTTTACCTAATGTTCCCGGTTATCATATACTTTGTCGCCCTTTGTCAATAAGAACAAAGACAAAAGGTGGAATTCTTATGCCAGATAAGTTTAAAGATGACATTCAATATCTGACAACTGTCGGAAGGGTTGTGAAGGTTGGTTCTTTAGCGTATAAAGATAAAGGAAAGTTTCCTTCAGGATCATGGTGTAGTGAAGGAGATTATGTGTGTTACGGTAAACATACAGGACAAAAGTTTATATATCAGGGAATTCGTTACTTACTTATATATGATGATCAAGTCATTATGACGATTGAAGACCCTGCTGATATAGACCCCATGTATTCACTTGTAGCGTAAGCGTAGAATCGCAACTGCGGAGAAAGTAAAATGACTGACGAAAACGAAAACGAATGGGGTAAGATTGAATTAAATCAAGCTCCTGAAGATTTAGAGATTGAAACTGAAGAAACTGTTGAAGTTGATCTTCAGCCTGAAGTTGAAATTGAACAAGAAGCATCTGAAGAAAAAGAACCTGAGTTAGAAGGAATTGAAACTAAAGGTGCTGAAAAAAGAATACGTCAGTTAATAAAACAACGTAAAGACCGTGACGAAGAGTTATTTAAAGCAAAAGAAGAATTAGTTGCTTTACGTCAACAGATGTCTGAAGTTGGTAAGATACGTTACGATTACGATGGTGCGTTAGCAGAAGCTAAAGAAGGTGAAGTAAACTCTAAACTTGAGAATGCACGTAATAAGTTTAAAGAAGCTTATGATGCAGGAAACAAAGATGATGTACTAAGCGCACAAGAAGAGTTAGCGGAAGCTAAGACAGAGTTAAGGTTGATTGATCAAAAGAAACAATGGATCGAACAACAAAAGACACAATATCAGGAAGAAGAAGAAAAGAGACAGAAGCACTATGATGCTGCTCCTCCTGAGATAGACCCTCTTGCAAAAGATTGGGCTGAGACAAATGATTGGTTTGGTAAAGATCGTACAGCTACAGCTGTTGCTTTATCAATTGATGCAGAATTAAAAGAGCAGGGCGAAGATCCAAGTGATCCTTCTTTTTACGAAAAAGTAAATGCCCGTCTTAAAGAAGAATTACCATCTAAGTTTGGTGATAATGAAGTGTCGGAAAAGGCTACTCCGAAAAAGCCTAAACAAGTGGTAGCAGGAAGGTCGCATTCTCCTGTCTCTAGAAATAAAGTTAAACTTACAAAAGAAGATGTACGTTTAGCGGAAAAATGGAGCATACCTCTTGAAAGATACGCAGCTGAGAAAGCGAAAGCAGATAGATCTGATGGCGATTATACGACTGTCGTTTAACATACACACAATGCGGAGAAAGTAAATGGTTGAAGAAGTAAATACGGAAAAAAACGAAATAGATGAAAACTCACAACAAGTTGAAACAACTAATCGTAATATATCAAGAATGATGGAAGAAAGAGAGAACTTATCTCACGAAGCTATCATGTCAGCGATTGAAGATAATGATTGGTTACAGATTCCAGAAAGTATTAAGAATCAATTTCTTGATCAGGGGTTTGTTTTAAGGTGGATACGGATAATGTTAGATGGTCAAGAAGATCATCAAAACATTGGAAAGAAAGAACGTGAGGGTTGGACATTTGTTTTAGCTAAAGACTGTCCTGAGTTATCTTCTGGATTTAAAGTAAAGGAAGAAGGAAGTCTAGGTGGTTGTATATTACGAGGTGACGTAGCCCTCGCTAAACAACGAATAGAATACCACGAAGCTATACAGGCGCAACAAGCAAAGCGTACACAGCAAATGGAAGATGCCATATCTAATAGACTACATGGTGATCATCCTGACCGTAGAATGCCTATTTATGATTCAAGCAAACAGCGAGTGTCAACAGGAAAACAAGCTAAGTTTGACGCTTAATTTTTAACTTTTTTCTGAAAAGGAACTACTATTATGGCTTTAGCAAAAGCATATAATGGGGCTGTTCCAGTACGTAAACGAGGCAGTTCGTATAACACGATGGGAACCAATAAGTATCAAATTGCGAATACTTATGGTGATAACATCTTTCGTGGCGATCTTGTTAAAGTCAGTGCTGGATACATCCAACCTGTATCAGTTACAGCGGATCGACCAATTGGTGTGTTTCAAGGGGCGCAGTTTGTAGACCCTACATCGAAACAACCCACTTGGCTCAACTACTGGCCTTCTGGTACTTCATCGGCTGACGGATATGCATACGCACATGTTATGGATGATCCTGATGGTATTTATCAAATGCAATGTAATGCTACTGTTACTATAGGTGATCTAGAAACTCAGAACTTCTTTGTTGAAGTTTCTGCTGGAAATACCTATACTGGTCAGTCAGCATGGGCAGTTCAAGTTACTTCTCGTACATCCCTTGCAAATCCACTACGTATAGTTGGTTTGTGGGAAGTTGAGGGTAATGATTGGAATCAAGCTAATACTCGTGTATTAGTTCGTCTTTCTAATCATCTTGACTACGCTGCTTCAATAGCTAATTAAAGGAAGGACTGATTAAATGGCTATAAATCGCGCCAGTATTGGCAAACAGCTTCTTCCGGGCTTAAACGCAATCTTTGGACTTGAGTATGGTTCCATTGATGAAGAGCAAAAACCTCTTTTTGAGATAGAGAATTCTGATCGTGCTTTCGAAGAAGAAGTCTTAATGACTGCTTTCGGTGAAGCACCAGTTAAAGCAGAAGGTTCTGCCGTATCTTATGAAAGTGCCAGCGAAAGTTGGGCATCTCGCTATACGCATCAAACGATTGCGTTGGCATTTGCTGTTACGGAAGAGGCTATGGAAGATAACTTGTATGATACTTTTGCTAAGATTAGAGCAAAGTCTCTTGCACGTTCAATGGCAGCTACAAAGCAAACTAAAGCTGCTGCTATCTTTAACAATGGCTTTACCAGTGGACTAGGTGGTGACGGAGTTGTATTATTCTCTGCTGCTCATCCAGTACAAGCTGGTGTTCAAAGTAATCTTTTGACCGCTGCTGATCTATCTGAATCCTCTCTTGAAACTGCTGTTATACAGATTCAAAAGGCAGAAGATGATCGTGGTATTCTGATTGGAGCTATGCCTGTTTCATTGCATATTGCCCCTGATAATCAGTTTGTAGCACAAAAGATCTTAAAGTCTACACTCTCAACCACAACTGTTGTATACGGTAACAATCTAGCAGGTGTAGCTGGTAACGTTGCTGGTGTTACAAACACAAACGACATTAATGCTGTTCGTAGCATGGGTGTTGTACCACAAGGTGACTTTGTTAATCACAGGTTTACCGCAGCTGGTGCTTGGTTTGTGAAATCAGATGTGCCTAATGGTACTAAGATGTTTGTTCGCGCACCTCTTGGAACCAAAATGGAACCAGACTTCGATACTGGTAACCTCCGCTTTAAGGCTCGTGAGCGTTATAGCTTTGGTTGGTCAGATTGGCGTGGTTTCTACGGCAATGCTGGTTAATAACTAAGTTGGTTAATACGAGGGGGATGCTTGTTAAAACGGCATCCCTCTTTTATTATAGAGAGTAGATAATTCACATAAGGAATTAATGAAATGACTACAGCTATTAATGCAGTCTTTGTATCTGCTACCGTTACTGCAACTGACTATCCTACACGTATTAGAGGTGTTAGTTGGGGAACAGCAGCAGCTAAAGGAGACATGGTAGTACGTAACGGAAGCGCATCAGGTACTATTGTTTATAAGCAGTATCTTGGTGTAAGTAGTGCGTCAGATGTTTATGTTCCAGATTTAGGAATACGTGTAAGTGAAAAGTTACATGTTACCTTACCAACTGGTGCGTTTGCTACATTTTTGTTAGGATAAAACATGGCTAAAAAAAAGGGTGAGTGCGATTGTATATGTTGCAAAACAACAAGATACATTAACGGACTATGTAAAAAAATATTTAAAAGATAGGCTTTAGTATGACAGTTTCAACAAGCCAAGATTTTAATTTAGATATTGATGAGATTATATCCGAAGCTTACGAACATTTAGGTGGACCTCCTTTTGTTGGAAATGATGGTATAACTGCAAGAAGATCTTTAAATCTTTTATTAAGTGATTGGCAGAATCGTGGTATTCTTTTATGGACTACTGAGTTTACCGACTTAGCTTTAGTTCAAGGAACAACAACTTACACTCTTCCTAGTACAACTGCTGCTGTTACTGAGGCAGTGTCACGAAGAGGTTCTAATGATATTCAAATGAGTAGGATTACAGCGGAAGAATATTTAAAAGTTCCTGATAAAACTACACAAGCAAGATGTCTTCAATATGCTACCATGAAGGGAAGAGATAACGTAAGTTTTATAGTTTGGCCTTCGCCTGAAAATAGTACAGACACTGTTCGTATGCATAGTATTAGAAGATTTTTTGACTTTGAAAACTCAACAGATACCGCAGATGTCCCATATCGTTACTTACCTTGTTTAACAATGGGTCTTGCTTATTATCTTGGTTTTAAAAGAATGGGTATACCAGCTACAAGAGTAGCAGCTTTAAAGATTGAATACGAAACATTACTATCTAATGCTATGGCAGAGGATAGAGAACGAGCAGCAATGCTTATTAAGCCTTCTATAAGATTTGTATAGGTAGTAGAATGAGATGGTAAGAGCTTATTTTATAAGTGATAAAAGTGGATTCAGATATCCTTATGAACAAAGGGTAAAGGAGTCTACAGGATTTGTTGTTGGGCCTGATGAAAGTGATGGAAATTATAATTTAGAAAATCACCCTCAAAATAAATCACCTCGTATAGGTGCAAAATATGTTTTAAAAGACGCAAGACCAGAAAAGATTTTAGAGTATGTTAGTAGTACATGGACACCAGCGCAATCAACAGCAATTCTAAATTATTTCCCTCAATTTGTATCAGGAACTACGTAAAGGTAAAAGGACGAAAAGAAAATGGCAATCACGACAGGTGTGAATAATCAATTCAAATCGGAGGTTATGTTAGCAGAACATAATCTTCAAAGTAATACACTAAAAGTTATATTAGTTTCATCTTCTCAGAATGTTTCTGCTGGTGGACCTAATACGTATGCATCCGTTACAGGACAATTAGCAAACGGTAATGGTTACACAACAGGAGGGAAAACACTTGCAACTGTTTCAGTAAGTACTGTTGACTCTTCAGGAGTTGTAGACTTTGCTGATGTAAGTTGGGCTGCTGCAACATTCTCTGCAAACGGATGTATTATCTATAATGACAGTCACAGTAGTAAAAGTGTTATAGCGGTATATGACTTTGGTGGAGAAAAATCAGCAACGAATGGTGAGTTTAAACTAGTTGTTCCAGCTGCAACATCGGCTAGTGCTGTTATCCGATTAAACTAAATTAAAAGAAAGGCAGTAATATAACATGGCTTTCGTTCTCAAAGATCGGGTTAAAGAAACAACTACTACAACAGGAACAGGTGCTGTATCTCTAGACGGAGAAACTGGAGGCTTTCAAGATTTCAGCAGTGCCATTGGAAATACTAATACAACTTACTATGCCATTGTTCATCAGTCTTTAGATGAATGGGAAGTTGGTATTGGTACATATGGTTCAGCCAGTAATAATCTTACTAGGACAACTTTACTTTCTTCTAGTACAGGGTCAGCTGTTAACTTTAGTGCAGGTACTAAAGATGTATTTGTAACATTACCAGCTTCACAAGTTGTTCATACGAGTGCAAGTCCTAGTTTCGAAAATGTAAGTATATCAGGAACATTAACTGTAGGTGGTATAGTTAGTGTTGGTGGTTCACTTGTCGGAACTTCTGCAACCTTCGATGACAAAGTTTCTGTTAGTGCATTAGCTGTAACAGGAATAACCA
>Ga0315315_10001789_pt1 | contig 19753 bp, 38 predicted proteins | sample M140m3416metaG_FD_203699 | JGI IMG/M metagenome (GOLD analysis project Ga0315315, IMG submission 203699) | Ammonia-oxidizing marine archaeal communities from Monterey Bay, California, United States - M1 40m 3416 | ecosystem: Environmental > Aquatic > Marine > Intertidal zone | place: USA...
AATAATTTGTATATTTGTTTAAATTTTAAAATTAAAAGCTATGAGCAAAGCAAAATCCACTAAAGAAGAATTAATTATTTGTTGTTTATGTAACGAGGAAATCACTCCTGATGCTTCAGGATGGAAATATGGTCATAACCCTGCCCCTTTAGGTGAAACTGAAGATGATAGGTGTTGTGAGGTTTGTAACTACCAAGAGGTGTTACCTGCAAGACTTCAAGGTATTTTCGAAATTCAAAAAAAGAATACACAGGCTTGTGATAATTCTATTAGGAATAAATAATATGGAATTAAAAGATTTTCGAGGAATAGAGCAGGTTCTTTTGATAGGCGGTGTTTCTATGATTATTAATAGAATGATTTTTAATAGGTTGGAACAAAAAGCATTGTCTTATTTATTTGAACGTAAAGAAATGGGATATATAGATACTAATAAGTTAGTAAAGCACTATACCCCACCAACTGATGAATTTAGTGGTAACGAGAGTGAGCCACTTATTCCACCTTTTTATATTAAAAAATTAATAGATAAAGGATATATTAAGAAGATACCTACTATGAAGTATAGCAAGAAAATTATGATTACTGAAAAAGGTATTGAACGATTACAGGTTTTAGAAAAAAAAATAAATAAAGATGATAAATAGCGGAAGGGAATGGGATTGGATGGATAGCAATAATAAGTCTAAATCTAATTTAAAGGAAGAAACAATAATACACAATGCTTATATATCTTTATATGCAGGTGATAATAAAAAATCCACATTTTATAGTTCTTGTGAAATAGACTATGAAAGAATAGATAGTGTTTTTACAGAAACTAAAATAGATGAATCAAGTAAATGGGTTGAATATGATGATTCTACCGATTTAGGTTTTTGGGCTACTGCACTAAAAGATTTATTATTAAATTACTCGAAAGTAAATATTGAACCAATTTTAAATTAATACCAATGATTAAATTATCTTATTTGTTCAGAACGAAGAAATACGGAAAATGGAATGAAGGAAGTTTGGAAATAAATTCTGATATTCCTAAAAGTGATTATTCTAAAACTATACGTTTGCATTTAGAACGTGAATACCCTGAAGCTACACGAATACAGGTGCAAAGCATCAAATCCTGATTAGCCCCTTATTAGCCCCTAATAAGCCCCTGATTCATATTCGTTAATTGCTAACTTATTTAGTCTTGTAATTTCACGACTATTTAAGAGTTCAACACATTCTGTGCTATGTGGTAAATCCCACCAATTTAAAAACCATCTTTGACACCATTCTCTTTTAATGAAGTGTTGATTGTTTTTTGCTTTTCTCCTATCTCGGTCTAAATCCGATTGGCAATACAAATCGTTTCTAATGTCTTTTAAAGCAATCGCTCTTGGGCTTCTATATTCCTTGTTCATACTCATATTTTTAATGGTTATAAGGCAAAGTAAATAGGCGACAACGCAAAATAGATGCGTTAGAATATTTTTTTTACTAAAACGTAGTGTTTATGGGGTATTCAGCGAATCATTAACACATCTTAACAATTATTTCCTAAAATAATTTGTCAGTTTAAAATGAAGCTGTATCTTTGCCTAATGTCTAATTTTTAAATGACCATTATGAGCAACATTTCAAAAGCCGATTTTAAGGCGAAAATTCAGGAGTTACACGAACAGTATTGTGAAGCATATACAAATAACAGGGATATACATTTTCTTACACTTATAGCAACGGAAATAGGCTGTACGAATGATGTTGTCATTTGTACTGAAGAATATTTTAGGCAGAGAATGAATGATTATCACGCTTCAATGGAAGGAAGGGGATAATTATTATTTAGTAGTGCAGATAGACTGCACACATCATCGTTTTCTTTGTAGGGAACTAAAAATTATAGATATGGATTTTCAAGAAGAAGTACAAGTAATGCAGGAGCAAAAAGTAATCGTGGTATGGAAGGAATTAATGTTCAACGGTGATTGGTGTGTATTTGCAGAATCAGAAGAAGAATTTGAAGCACAGATGTATAACGACAAAATGAATAATCCTGATTTTGAAAAAAATATGAAAATAGTCGCAAGAATTTATGCAGACACTTTTGTAGAAGGGATGATTTTAGCCGATAAAATAATAAACTAATAAATATTAATTTTTAAATCTTTTTGTTATGAGTATTATGGATAATTTTTTAAGGAAGCGTAGTTCAGGATTTGTTAAGGCTTGGGAAGATGAACAAGTTGATAGCTACATTGATGATGATGGTATGGAAGTAGTTTATGGTGGAACATTAGAAGTGTTTGGCTATGCTGTTATTGAAAATACTTTTGAGGGTATTTCAGTTGAAGGTACTAATATCACGATGGGTGATAAAAATATTGTGGTCGAGGTTAAAACTTGTTTTTCAAGTTTTCCTGATTGCGATATGACAGGCAAGTTGCCTATTCGTTATTGTGTTCGTACACGCAATATGGATTACGCACAATTTGAGTGCGGTTTGGATTTATGCCGAAATGGAATGATTTGGGTAGGATTGGAAAACAGAGGTATGTTTTTTGACACTATTAATTCAGCCTTTAAATACCTAAAAGATAGGTTAGGAGAATTTGAGATTCATACGGAAGAACCTATGAAGGGTAAACTTTAAAATATTTTTTTATGAAGAATCAGAGAGTATTTGAAGCACTTGATGTAATTAATGATGGGGGTAGAAAAGCCCCTATCACTATGTTCATTCAACAGGGCGATAAAATAATTAATTCGAAGGGATGTATGCGAATTGAACAGAAAGATTGTTTACTTCAAGCGGATTGGTCAAGACAACGCCAAAAGTTTCATCCCAAAACTGAAGAAGCATTAAAATTGTTTTATGCTGATTCACCGTATTCTTTAAATCCCAATCACGTTTTATCAAAATATAATACACAGCCTAAAACAGAAATGGAGTTAAAAGTTTTAGGATTAATTGAATTGGTATTATGGTCAATGGATGTTGCTAAAAAGAAAAACACAGAACTTAACTTTTATTTTTATCAACCTGAACAAGGTTTGCACCCTTGTTATCAAACACGATTAGCCGAATTAATGATTTGGTTTTGGAAGCAAAGCAATATATTAAATAATAAATAAAATAAAACACTATGCAAGTAGATACTATTTATAGACCTGAAAGACCAATTATTGAATTAAGCAACGGAAAGAAAGTAGCTAATTTTTCTTCACCACATCCATTTACTTTTACGGATGGTAGTATTTTACCTGCGAAATCTAAAATTGAAGCAGAACGCTTGAAAGTTAATTTTCACGAAGATATAGATAAGGATGGTGATGTTAAATTATCATTTAGCCTATCTAATGAAGTTAGCTATGAAATTACTTATTGGTTACGTTTATATGCAGAAAAGAAAATTGATGTAGTCTTTTGTCCGTTGCCGATGATTACAGCATTAAAAAATAAAAACACAGGTAGTCAAGTTGCTTGGTGGATTATAATTGAAGATTTAAAGCAAACACCATTTCGTGCTATTAGAATAGAAGATAGAAATAAAAAATTAGTTAGCATTGAAAAACAATGCCTGTAAATATTTATTTATGTCGATACTACATTAGCATATAAATCATCCCCAATTAATGTTAATTCAGGTAATTTAAAGCCTACTGAAGCATTAAGTGTAATTGTTTGCCCACTCTCAATAGTTAGATTTTCTAAAGAACCACTTACAGTTAATGTTATATCATTTGAAGCATTAGCATTTAAAATGGTTATACTACTTAAATTAGCCAAAGTAGTTGGCGAACTTGAAATGGTTTGAATGTTAATTGGTTCTGACATAATTTTAATTAATTACTGTTATCTTTTTTTTCAGGAAACAACCTATTCATTGTTTCTTCCTTACATTGTATGATTGCAATTAATTCTTTTTCAGAATCGTTGTGAGTTACACTTTGGATTCGTGCATATCTAAATATTGCTTCTAAATTAGATTTTAATTGTTCATCATTCATTAAAGTTTTTTTGCTCGTTTCTTTGCTCATTTTTTTATTTATTTAATTTATATTTATTTTATCCTTTTGGTGGAAAAACAATTCCTTCTCTACCTTTTACTGCTTCAGCCCTTTTGGTATCAATTACATTCTTCTGTGCATCGAGTTGGTCTATTTTTTTTTGGTCAGGTTCAGGTTTTGCTTTTTCAACTGCAATTTCTGTATTAATTTCCAACTCTATTGAATTTAATCTTATCCCATCAATTTTTGACATAGGGTTTAAAAGTGGAATAAGAGTATTTCTCGCTTCATCGTTTTTCTCTTTTATTTCAGGACTTAAAGGATTTGTGTCTACCTGCGGTGTGTTGTCTGATTCTTTATATTCAGGCACTTCTATTCTTGGTACATCTTTTGCGTTTGGCTTTAACTTAATTTCACCGTTTTTTTCAAGACCTCTTAAAGATTCTCCACGAAAGGCAACACCTACTTCAGCTTGTGCATTTTTTACAAGCGAGGGATTTGCATTTTTAACTACCTCAAATTGTTCTTCTGCCATAATTTTATTTTTTATATCTAACCATTAATAGTTTTGTCCAATAACGCTACAATAAAATATATTATTAGCCTGAATAACCATAAATATATCTACTTTGTTAGCTGTTGTCGTTAAAGTAGGTGCAGAACCACCTGCCCATACATACGCCACATTCCAAGTTAATGTTCTACTACCAACCGCATCTTGAACCACTCTAAAATACCATATTCCTTTATCACTATTAATGGGTGCATTAACTGTTCCGTTTGAACTTAAATCTATCGTTACAATATTTCCTTCTTGTAAGTCAGGAGTATAAGTTGTTGCACCACCTGTAATTGCATTTATTTGTTCGTTTAAAGCAAGTTTCTTGTTGCATTTAACAAATCCTGACGTAAAAACAACACCACTAATTGCATTTATTTGTAAATCTGCTTTTACATTTATGAATGACTTTTGACCTACTGTTGGACTTGCTTGTGAAACTAATCGAATATCGTCAAATTGACTTCCATTATTCCAACTCGCTTGAAATGAATAATCTACATAAGAACTACTATCAACACCAATACCATAAGTTTGTGTTGTAGCCATTGTTAAGCTGTTACCAATACTTATATTATCATTACCTGTGATTGAGTTAAAATTACCCACAGCCACATTATCCTCTCCATTAATTGTTTGGAAATAACCCAAAGATTGATTATAAAATCCTACAAATGTTCCTGCACTACCAACGTGAGTTGATAAGGTTGGAAACGTAGGAAATGCCGAACCATCTATACTTGAATTTACCCCAATTAAAACATCTTGACCACCATTAACAATTTGAGAAGTATTTCCTATTAAAATTTGTAAAGATGAATTAGCTAAACAGTTATTACCTAAAAGAGTATTTTGATTTGCAACAGCACTACCTAATTGAGTTCGTGAATCGTTACCTATAACAATGTTTTCACTACCATCGGTATCTGCCTGATACCCCATTAAAATATTATCATTACCTGTGGTGATATTAGTGCCTGTGCTTAATCCAACTTCAAAACCAACTAATATATTTCTTGCCCCTGTGGTAACAACTCCACCTGCATTATGACCAAGTGCTGTATTTCTATATCCCCCACTTAATAAAGTTAATGAATCTGAACCTACTGTAACATTAAAATCACCTGTAAAAGCACCACCCCCATTTCCAACATTACTTGCTAAAGCACCACTACCGATAGCCACCTGTTCATCACCTGCACTTGCAAGAGAAGATAGAGCATTTTGTCCGATAGCTGTAATTTGTTGTGCGGTTACTAAAGTTGTTGCAATATTATTTCCTACACCCACACTTTTTGTTAGCGAAGTAGCAACATTAAATACTTCCTGACCAATAGCGGTATTTTCAGAACCATATACGCCTACCTGACCAAAACCACCTAATGTATTTGCATTTCCACTTGAATAATTTTGTGTTGCACCAAGACTGTCATACCTGCTTACTATTGATTGTATAGCAAGTCTATAACTTGGATTCGAAGTATCAACAGCGATTTTCATTGTATAATCGCCAAATACTTTATTTTCTAAATAATCCGCAGTCGAATCTGCACCATTGACTTTTACCTTGTCGTTAGAACCACCGCCACCACCACCTGATGATGTACCTGCTCTCCAACCTTGTTGAGTTATAGACATATTATATTTTTTATTTTACAACTTCTTGTGCTTTATTATTTTCTTCCGCTTCTTTCTGTGAAATTTCAGTATTATTTTCTGAATTGTTATTCTCCCCAACTTCTCTTAATATTTTATTTTGAAAAGGAAGTGCAACTAACCTTGCAGGAATACCTGCAACTAATCCACCTGCAATCCAATAACCCACATATCTCCAAAATCCACCACCTGTTTTCTTTGCATATATTACAGCACCTATTGAACCGACTAAAGCAACGCTACCTGCAAGATAAGTAATGTTCATATATCTTGCTTTTTGAGAAGGTGTCATTTTACTTGATAAATCTTTTTTATCCATTTTATTTTCTTTTAAGTTGATTATAAAATTCTGTTCCTAAATATCTTCCAAACACATCATCTGAAGGAAAATGTACCCCTGCTATTAAACGAGAGAAACAAATATCGTTTGCAACAAATTTCAAATCATTTTTTAATTCAGGAAAATAGTCTGCAATAACATTTGCTAAAAATACCGCCTGTGTTGAATGTCCTGAAGGGTATGCAGGTGTTTTTGCACTTTGTAAAGGTACGAATTTAAAACTCATATTTAATTTCTTCGCTAATTGATAAGGTCTTTGTCTATTATAATGATTTTTTAAAGTCATTATAGGTTTTACAAGACCTTTGCTTAACTTTTCTATTGTGTGTTTTTCTTCCACACTTAAATTTTTATTCTGTGAAGCTAAATAATCATAATAATATTGACGTAAATTATCACCCTTATCAGCCCAAATTTTATCTTTTGGTAAGGATTTTAAATAAACTAATTCGGCACGTTGATATTTAATATCATCGTTATATGGAATGTTCAAATATTGATTAATTTTCACCATTAGCCCATAAGAACTTATTACTTAATAGTAATTGTAGCTGAATCTTTGTTTGCATATTTATTATAAGCATAGAAACCTGCTACACCAACCGCAACTCCTATAAGGAAGTTTTTGCTTTTTACAATGTCAATTATCTTTTTCATCTTTCTTTTTTTTTAAAAAATTTATATTATTTGTTTATGCACCGCATCCACATCCCCCAATGTCTGATTTAGATTCTGTTTTCATTATTCTTATATCTCCAAACCCATCAAATGTTCTGTCTGCTTTATCAGTAAAAACAGGTTTGTAATTTTTATTAATTGCAAGTTGTACCGAAAATGGTTTTCCGCTTTTTGTATCTTCTATAACAGAAAGAACAGGATATTCACCATCTAATTTTTCATTCGTATTAGAAATAATTGCTATATCACCTTTATTAATTTGAGTTAATGAAAAAGGTGAAAACCCAACAAAACTTGAATCAACATCAATATCAGCACCTTTATATGAAGCTGTATATGAAGGTGTTATAGCCTTTATTTTGCCTTTATATGAAGTTTGTTTAGTATTATCAGAATTAGAATCAGAATTAGATTTTTTAGGTTTACCTTTTCTAAAAAACAAAAAGTATGAAGCAACACCTAATGCGACAACTACGCCTATTCCAATTCCTATTTTAGCACCTTTTTTCATATAAAACTTTTTCGATTAAATGTAATACAGGCTTTATTTTCAAAAGTCCTGTCTGCCGTTTCTGATGATGCGTATTTTGTCGGTGGTACTATTATATAAATAGCCCCAATATTTCCGTTTTTATCAGTCCAAGTTTTTATAACTCTATTGTTGCCATCAAATTTAGAAGTACCTGTTATCTTAATTGTATCACCTGTTCTAAAAAGACCTCTTGCTTTTGGTCTATCTTCACCTGCAATATGAACAGCTAATAATGGATTGTCTTTTGCTCTTTGAACATAACCCATTCTTACAGATTTTAGTGGACAACCTATTGTTTTTTCAGGTCTATTTTTATTCGGAGAAAATAATAAAGGTCTTTTAGCCTTAATGTCAGCAATTTTATTTTTTGCATCTTCATTTACATCTGTTGCTGTTGTGCTTTTCTTTAATTCTTCTTCTTCAGCTTCTTCATCAATTAATGAATCTTCATCTAAATCATCAAGAGCATCTGATTCAGCCTTTCTTTTACGCCAAAAATAAACACCAACACCGACAGCGATTAATACGCCACCGATAATCATCAACTTTTTTTTATCTAACTTCATCCTTAAACTTTTGTAATACAACCTTTATTTTCAAAAGTCCTATCTGTTTTTCCTGTTGGGGTATAACTAATTGGTAAATAAATAGCACCTACATTTCCATTTGCATCATTCCATACTGAACTAACGGTATATTCTCCATCAAAAGAAGTGTTTGATATTTTTACTTTATCTCCTTTTTCATAAGAACCGCCTGAAGGTCTTGGTGAGCCAAAATGAACAGGGTGTTTACCACCATCACGATAGGATAAATAACCCATTTTATTTCCTGAACAAGAATTTGAAGGTGTTATTGTAAGAGTACCATCTTCAGCACTTTTTAACGCATCATCAACCACATCATCTGATATTTCATCGTCTGCCAAAGGCTTTTTACGAGTTAAAAAATAAACCGCTACTCCTACTACTGCTACACCAACTACCCCTATAATTATTTTTTGTTTTTTACTTAATGCCATAATAAAATCTTTAATGTGCTAAATTACGATAAAAAAATTAATTTAATACAGAATTAATTTTAATCATTATTTGTTCTTTTTCTTCAAAAGATAATTCTTCCACAAATGTTATCGTAAAAACAGGCTTATCTTGTTGTTTATCAATGATTTTAAACTTATATCTATCTTTAGTTTTTTCTATTCTATATGATTTTTTATTATCATTATTCATCATATACTTATTTTATTAACAATGATTATTATTCATCATTAATTATTGAACATTCAAATATAATGAATTGTCCTCGTTTTTTCTTAATTTCGCTTTTGATATTAATTCATTCGCTATGACTACTAAAACAAAAAATATATTATTAATAACCTCTGCTGTATTAATTATTGGTGTATCTACATATTTTTTTATAAAAAGAAGAAATAGAACTAAAATAACAGATAAGACTGAAAAAATTGCAGGTAAAACAGTTAAAGGATGGGAAGATTTAACAAAGAATTTCCCTAAATATTTACCTATGCCTGATGTGAAATTTGCCGATGCTAAAACATCAAAACAGGGCGATAAGTTAGCAGGGAAAATTTATCCTTATCATTACTTTGGTATTGTTGATTTGAACGACCCTAAAAAAGCCGAAAGAATTTCCGCTTATTATTATGAAGATGGTGATTTTAGATTATACTATACTCCTTACGATTATACTACCAAGAAAAAAGGCGATGTTCAATGGGTTGCATCAGGTAGGTGGCTAAATAATAACGGAACTAAAGTTAAAATTGAACCTAAAGAAAGCGAATTTGCTGAAAAATACCAAGTTGAGAAAGGTACTTATGAAGGTTCTGATATTAAAAATTTGTTATCGAAAATTTTTGGTGCTAATGTCGGTTATTATAATGCTGACGACAAACTTTTTAGACTTTAATGAATCGCAATTTAAAAATAGGTTTAATTGTAGGTGGCTCTATCGGATTGATTGGTGTCATTTCTTATTTTATATATAAAAGAAAAAAGAAAAAAGAAACCCCAAAAACAATTAAGCAAATTGAAGATACAGCAAAAGAAGAAATTATTGAGGAAATACAAAAGGAAAATAATTCTTCTCCTGAACAAGCAATAATAAAAGTTGAGGAATTAGAAAAGAATCCCAATGTAGTTGAATTAAAAAAGGATTTAGCGAAAGGATATGATATTTTCTCTAATGAACAATTTGTAATGTGTCCTACATCAACCGCCCAAATAATTAATTGTAAAAACAAAAAACCTTTTAGTTTAGGTGCTACACAGGGTACTTGGATATTGTTAAGTAGGAACTTTATTCAATACAAAGATAAATTCTATAAAAACGAAAAAGACAATTTAGTTAAAGAATACGGTCAGAAACTTATTGATAGTTTACAAAAAGAATTTAACCGTGTATATAAACCACAATTCTATAACACTACAACAAATTGGTATGCTGAATATCTAAAAAAGGGGGGTACTCCAATACCTTCATAATTTGAAAAAAGAACTGTGTTTCTTTTTTATTTCGAAAAGACCATTGGTAGGCTGAACCTTTGGTCTTTTTTTTATTAAAACAAATTACATTTATGTTTTTTATATTATATTTGTAAACCACAATGTCAGCAATTCAAAAAATACACATAGCCAAAACAATTACTTGGAGATTAGTAGGTACACTTGATACTATTGTTATCGCTTGGATAATAACAGGGAATCCATATACAGGTGTTAAAATCGGTGGTATAGAACTAATAAGTAAAATGATATTGTATTATACACACGAAACTATGTGGCATAAAATAATTAATAAATAACTATGAAGAAACTTTTTGATAATGCGGTAGAAATATTAATTAATAAGAGGTTTTCCTATCTGCACTTAATTATTATTTCAGGCGTTGAATATCTTATCATAACATTGACAAAATAAGTATGAAGAATAAAGAAATAGTTGGCTCTATTGCTGATATAAATGGAAAAAGGCAATATAAAGTAACATTTGAGAAAAATGGGTATGAGCAAGAGATTTGGGTTAATCTATATGAATATATAGGCTTCCGAGTAAAAACAATTCAAAAGTTAAATGAAATATCCACAAATCAATTAGCTGAAAAATGTGGATTCAGCAATCCAACAATAATTTCAAGAGTAAAAGCAGGTAAACACGCTTTTCAAATTGATACAATTTACAGACTATGTATGGGGTTAGGCTGTAAATCGTCAGATATATTACCCTTTTAATAATTAATAATTAAAAAACGAGCAAATGAATATTTTAAAAGAAATTGAAGAAAGGTATGGGGATGAATATAGTTTTTTATATCCAACAGGATTTGAAGATGCTGTAATAGGTTTAGAAGGTCTAACAATGCGATTAATATTATCCAAAGAGAAAATTATTGATATTATGATGGTTCGAGATTCTATGAGTATGATTGATGCACTTGAATTTTTCTCATATAATATTGAAGGTACGCAAGGTGAAATGGATGGGCTTCAGCAACCTATTTATTGCGATGATTTCTTTACTGATAATGGAGCGTAAAGATTTTGAGATTTGGCTAAATAAAGAATTGGGTGATTACGATTCACATTTAACTAAAATAGATTATTTAAAGGGTTCTATATCTTATTCAAAGCCTTTGTTTATAGATAGCACTATTTTAATGGTTATAAAAACTCCATTCATTTTAAACTATCTAACAAACAGATGTAATTCTGATGATAATTATTTATGTTTCTTTCTGTACGATTGTCAAACAGATTTAGTTTTTGGAAAAATTACTGAAATAGAATTAGATGAAGATTGGAAAGAGTTGCTTTTAGATGAAATTTATTTGGTGGAAGAACGAATGGAAAAAAGCTACTGTCCTAAATGTGAATTTTGGTTGGTGCAAAGAGAAAATCGTTATGGACATAAATTTATGGGGTGTAGTGGATTTCCTGATTGTAAATACTCTAATGAAATAGAAGATATTTACTTGGAAGAAATGTAGGGGAGTTAAAGAAGGTTTTAACTATTAAACTCGACCAACCCCCCTTGCATTAACCACAATGTTAAGGATTAAATCCTATTACATAATACAAATATATAAAAATGAAATTACAAGAGATAAAAAAATTTGTTAGGGATTTTAATATGCCGAAAGAACTTGTTTTAAATCAATGTTCTAAAATAACTGATTTAGAAAAGTTTTTTGAAAGTCATTTATCAGTAATAGATTGTGTTTCAAACTCAAAAGCAATTAAAATGCTTCATTATGAAAGGGTTTTAAAGGCTATAAAACTTTTGACAAAAAATAAGGGGGTGGAAAAAACTATGCAAACTATTCCTAAAAATAAAGTTATGAGCAAAACACCACCCCCTGAAAAGCAGAATTATGTCAAAAATAAGAATAATGATATAGATTTTAAAGTAATTGAAGGTATAGAAAATAATAATGTTATAAAACCAAACAAGGATTTTGAAACTAAAAAAGAAATTAATCAAATAAAAAAAGTAAAATCAAATAATACAGATTCTAAAAAAGAAGATGGAGATAGCCAAATGTCCTTGTTTTAATTTTGTAGATTTGGTGTATGGAAAAAGAGTGTGTTGAATGTGGAAATCACTTTAATTTAAAGAAAAAGGATTACGACAAATTACTTTTTAGTGAGCCTGATGATTTTATTTGTTTAGGTTGTTTCGATGAAAGAATGAACTCCGAATACCGCTTATATAATGGTGTTCATCTTTGCGTAAATAGTAAATGTGCAAGAAATAAGATGGTATTTAGTAATTTTTGCGAAATTTGTGATAGAGAATTTTTATAATTAATTTTTAAACGAGCAGTATGAAAGTAGTTATTCCTATATTTTTTATGTATTCCTTATTAGGAATTGTATTTTATAATATCATTACAGATGTTGTAGGCTTATGTTTTTTTATAACCTATATACTATTTAGCATAACTTATTTTAGAAAAACCTTTATTCCTTACGTTCTTAATTGGTTCAAAATGGTGATTAATGACCCATTACTTATGGAAAAAATGAGAAAAGATAAATCAATGCAAGGCTATATTGGTTTTATCGGTAATTTATATATTTCCTCTCAAAACAATTCATCAAAACTTTTTAAAATAGTAGATAAGGTTTCTTATTTTGCTTTCTTATTAATCCCATTACTTGTTTATGTTCATTACATATTATATAAACAAATAAAATCAACTAAAGAGTAACCTGCCCTGTAACTCAATCGGATAGAGTATCGCACTTCTAATGCGAAGGTTACAGGTTCGAATCCTGTCAGGGTAACTAAAATAAAATAAATGAAAACACTAATACTTGGGGGCGAAGGTCTTGTTGGCAGTTCTTTTGAATTTGGAACAAAAGTAGGCAGAGCAGATGCAGATTTAATGAATTATGATGAAGTAATTACACTTATTGAAAAACACAATCCTGATTGGGTTATAAATTGTGCAGGTAAAGTAGGCGGTGTAAAAGCTAATATGGATAATAAGTTTGATTTTTTTGAAAAAAATACAATCATAAACATAAATGTCATTAAGGCTTGTATGGAAAAAAATGTACCTAATTTAATTTCTTTTATGAGTACCTGTATTTTTCCTGATGAATTAGCACAAAAGGGTAGGTTACACGAAAAACTTCTACATTATGGAGAACCGCATCAATCGAATTATGCCTATGCTTATTCTAAAAGGATGGTAGATGTAATGTCAAGGGTAGCAAGGGAAAAAGGATTTAATTATCAATGTTTGATTCCTACAAATTTATATGGTATAAATGATAATTTTGACCTAAATAGTTCACACCTTGTTCCTGCGTTAATAAGAAAAGTTGCCGATGCTATACTTGGTGCTATTTATGATAATAAATTAGATGAAATAAAATTTGAAGTATGGGGAACAGGAACACCTATAAGAGAATTTTTATATGCCAATGATATTCCGAAAATTGTAAAATATATAATTGATAATAATTTAACGACTTTTGAAAATATGATTATTAGTAGTGTAAATTCTTATTCAATTTCAGATATAGTTGGAATAATATGTTTATGCTATTATGAATTAATAGGCACGAAAATAAATTTAGTACCTGTTTATAATTCTAAAATGCCTGATGGTCAATTTGCTAAACTTACCGACACAAGCAAGTTCCAAATACTTGTTCCGATTGAATTAACACCAATAAAAGATGGAATTAAAGAAACTATTAAGGCTTATTTAAAAGAGGTTATTGCTACAAACGGAAATCGTATTAAAATACCAATAAATACTAAATATGAAAATGAATTTAAAAATATAATAGAATAATGAAAAGAGCATTTATTACAGGTATTAGCGGTCAAGATGGAAGTTATCTCTCTGAATTACTTTTACAAAAAGATTATGAAGTACACGGATTAATAAGAAGGCAATCGGTAGCAGAAAGTCAAACTATAAGAATTGAAGAAAATAGAAATAGGCTAAATCTACATTATGGGGATTTAACTGATATGACTTCATTAATGAAAATTTTCAGCGAATATAAGTTTGATGAAGTATATAATTTAGGGGCTATGTCTAATGTTGGTATTAGTTATAAGATGCCTATTTACACACAAGAAGTTAATTATTTAGGATTTATCAATTTAATTGAGTGTATAATTAATACAGGTCAAAAGCACACCTGCAAAGTTTATCAGGCAAGTAGTTCAGAAATGTTTGGTAATTGTGTAGATAAAGATGGCGTTCAACGAGAATCAACACCAATGATTCCTGTTAGCCCTTATGGTATTTCTAAATTATCTGCACATCGTTACGCACAACATTGTCGTAGAGCCTATGGTATGTATATAAGTAGCGGTATTTTATTTAATCACGAAAGTCCAAGAAGGGGTACAAATTTCGTTACAGGTAAAATAACAAAAGCGGTTGCTATGATTGATTTAAAATTGCAGAAAAAACTTTATTTAGGAAATATAGATTCTTATAGAGATTGGGGTCATTCAAAAGATTATGTAAAGGTAATGTGGCAAATGTTAAATGAAGCCCCTGAACCTGATGATTTTATTTGTTGCACAGGTATTACTACTTCTGTAAGAGATTTTTGTGATTTGTCATTTAAAATGATTAATTCAGATTACAAACATTTTGTTTATCAGGATAAAAAATATTTAAGGGATGAAGAATTAGATTATTTAAAAGGATGCAATAATAAATTAAATAGTGTTTTCAATATTAATTTTGAATACGATTTAGAATCAATGATTAGTGAAATGATTCAGTATCACAAATTAAATATACATCATACACCTACTGAAGATTATTTTGGAAAATTAGGTCATTAAATAAAATAATTATCAGTAAAGATAATTAGTATTGATATTTGTCCTATATTTGTGATACCACAATTTTAGGATATGAATATATTTGCGTTAGAACACACACCGCAGGAAATAGCTATAAGCCATACGGATAAGCACATTGTTAAAATGCCTACCGAAATGGCTCAAATGATTTCTTTTACATATTACCACAAAGAACATTGGAATAAAGACAGGAATGATTTATTAATGGGATTTAATAAAGCACACGATAAACACCCCTGTTCATTATGGATAAGAGAAAGTGCTGATAATTTTTACCTCGCCTGTGAAATAGGTATTGAATTGGTTCAAGAATATAGATATAGGTATAATTCAGAAAAACATCAAAGGGCTTTAGATATTTTTATTTATGGTATTTTAAATCCCCCAATGTTTAATTCAAATGAACAAACTAAATTTGCACTCGCTATGCCTGACAAATATAAGGTTGATTGTCCTATTGAAAGTTATCGAAATTACTATCGAAAAGATAAAAAGCATTTACACACTTGGAGAAAAAGAAATATACCTGAATGGTTATTGTAACAAATAAATTTGTATATGTAGATAGCTTATGCACATTTAAAAAAGATGAACAATGAAAAGTAAAGTAGAAACGGTAAATAAAGGTAAGGAGTGTTGGTATAAAGACGAAAAACATTTCATAGTATATGAAGCCGATAACATAACATTAATAACAAAATCAAAAGACTTAACGAAAGTATTTTGCGTACAAAAAAAACAAGTTACTTATGTCAGAAAAAAAACTAAATAGTTTACAAGACCTAAAAGATTTAAAAAAATCTGTTAGGTATTCCGAATTGGATAAAAAAGAATATCAAAAATTTTGGAAAGATAATAAATACAAATTTCGTAAAATGGTTGCCAAAAAGAATAAAAGGTGGCTTGAAGCGAATAAAGAGGAAACAGAATTTCACCATTATAAAGAATGTACTAAATCATATAAAGAAATAGAATCTATTTTCAAAAATGAGAAAAGCAGAAAGTTTTTAATACACACCATTTGTAATTTCTTTCCTTTAAATAATTGTAGACAAGTAACAAGATTATCGAAAGAGAATAACACCTGCGATATAACAAACAATCAACTTACTGATTTAGATGAAATTAAAACAGGTAAAAATAATTCAAGAAATAAGCATATTGCCTATACAGGTCATTCCACTACGGTTGTTCTTTGTGGTATAGCTGTGCAAGAATTAGAGCGTTTTGTTTTACACTACATTCAGGATTTCGATTCGCCTTTCGGTCAAATAATTAATCACGCTTTGGATAAAAAAAGAAACAATAAATAATGGGTTTTTTTTCAAAAATAGTAGAGAATAAATACAAAGGAAGTAGAACAAGGTTCTATGCTCGAATCTCTTTAGTATTAGGGGTTTTGAACGCTTTTTTATTGTTAATTATTTTTATTTATTTTTTTGTCTTTATGAATTGAATTAATTACGCAAAATTTTAGATATATTTGTTATGGGGAAATGCACAAAATTAAAGTTGTTTTTGGTTAAAAATAAAATTAGCCAAAACAAGTTAGCCAAAGATACAGGGCTTCATAAAAATACTGTCAGCAAATTAATGCGTACAGGTGAAGCTACAAAATCTGTCAAAGAACTGACACGACTTTACTTGCAATTAGAAAAAAATGATTTTGATGGACTATTAGAGTTGGAATGAAGTTATGGCAAAAAAGAAAAAAGATAATGACGATGTAAAGAAAGGCAGACCAAAGGGTTCAAAGAATAAAAAATCAGTAGGCAGACCAAAAGGTTCAAAGAAAAAGAAATCGGTAGGTAGACCAAAAGGCTCAAAGAATAAAAAATCAGTTGGTAGACCAAAAGGCTCAAAGAATAAAAAAGCGGTAGGTAGACCGAAAGGTTCGAAAAATAAAAAAACTACTGCAAATTCAAAGAAAAAAGGTTTTGGCTCTACTTCTGCGTACAATCGTGTTAGAAAACTATTGTGGGCTAATTTTAAAGAAGATTTTAATTCTTATAGAGAATTTATATCCAACCAAATTGATGAACAGGGTAATAAAATTCCAAAATCATCAGTACCAAGCCTTATATATGCTCAATGCAAAGATATTCAATGTACGGATGAAGATATTCTGAATATTTATTTAAGCACAAGAGGGCAAGAGCAGGGTGAAATACCTTTAATTCCTGATAGTCTTTTTGCTCCACAACCTTATTGGACATTAATTACAGAAAACTTTTACGATGGATTGGATGAAAGGCTTTATATAGTTTCACCAATGCTTTTAAATGCACCGCCTTTTTTTCTTGCTATTCTCGGAGAAGATAGGTGTTTAAATGCAAATAATGAAATTGTTGATTTATCTCAATGTGAGGAACGTGGAAATCGTTTAGTTCAAGGAAAAAAGTACCGATTTAAAAGTTTTGTAGATTATTGTAATTTCTTGGCAACTTTAGGTGATGTTGAAATTGATTCCTATAATGCACCGCATTGGAAATTTACAGGAAATGAAGAAAACCCATTACAGGCATATTGGAATGAACAACTTCAAAGGTGGGAAATAGAAATAGTACCTTGTATAAATGATGAATTTGGAACAATAGATGATTTTGGTTTTAATCCTGACGATTTAACTCCTGAACCGCCTGATGATTTTGAATTACCTACACCGCCTGACCAACCTGACCAACCTGAACCTGATGAACCTGATGAACCTGATGAACCAACAAGAACAATCGAGCAGGTACAAATTGAACAAGTAGAAAAAACAGGTAAATTAGAAAGGTTAGAAATGAAAAAAGCAGGTATATTAAAAGAATTGGATGCTTATATAAATATGGGTGAAAGAGGAAATACGCTACTTGAAAATGCTATTGACCGATTAGAAAAAGTAAATGAGCAAATAGACCAAATAGATTAATTATGTTAGAGTTTGAAACTAAAGATTTGGAAATATATAAAGCTAATTTATGTAAGAGAAAGAAAACTTTTCAAATCGAATATAAGCGTAATGAAAGAAGTATTTCAGTCAATGGGAAAAAGGTTGCAAAATTAAAACAACGTAACAGCATTTCTCCACTTTTAAAAGACGATGGAAAAAAAGTTTTAAATCTTTTTGCAAGTGTAAAAAAATCAGTAAATGGATATTTAGTAAAAAATAATTTCTCTTTTAAAAAAATAAATAAAAAATACAATAGTTCTTTTCGTAATTCATTGTTATTTAAGTCTTTGCCGAATGGTACTAAATTTATTTATGTGGATGTAAAACATTGTTATTGGCGAATAGCATTTTTAATGGGATATATTTCGCCATACTTCTACGAAAAGATAGTTGGTAGTCCTGATATGAAGTTATGGCGTAATATGGCGTTATCCTGTATTATTGCACCAAGAAAAGTTGAATATTATAGAGGTGGCGAATCTATTGGAATAATTATGGAAGATACTACCCTCTATCAACAGGTTTATGAAAATATAAGATTTTATGCTTGGAACATTTTTGGTAGGCTATGTTTTGAAAAAATAGGTAAAGAAAATTGTATTGGATATTTTACTGATGGTATTATGGTATTTCCTGAAGATTTGGCAAAAGTAAAAACTGCATTAGCAAGAAATAGGCTTCAATATAGAATTATTGAATGTGAAAAAATATCTGACAATGAATTTACCGAAAATGAAAGTGGAGTAATTAGAAGATTTTAATTTTCATTTTCTTATTTTTGATTGTGAAAATAAAAGATAAAAATATCGTTACTGTCGTTTTGAATCAAAAAATATATCTTTTTGTTAATGGCAAAATTGTAAAAGTACGTTCTGTTGAATCTGATAAACAGCGTTTTTTTAAGTAGTATCATTTCTGAACTAAAATCACACATCTAATATTTTTTTTAATAGCTGTAATGCCCACCAACAGAGGGATTTAGAGGTTATCAACATATCTTTGTTGAATTATCTTTGGAAATAATTTGGTGGTGTCATTAGAAGCCCCTATATTTGAACTGTTGGTTCAATCGAAATACGTTCTTTACATACGCCAACAGGGGCTTACAGGATGCTACTATCCTTCCCTTAAACGCACAGCACTATTGACATACAGGGTTGCACCCTTACTGCCAAGACTTGAAAATCGGAAGATGGATTTCAATATTGCGAAAAAGCCTGATGAAAAACGACAGAGTACACTTCGGTTGGAAAATCACAGTAATCAGAAAATCTTTTGCGAGTTTAAAAAAGTGGCTCGGTCATAACTATTGTAGGTGTCGAACACAATAGGCAGACTTAAACGCTCTTTGACATAACGACTGACGAATCACAAAAAGCTGATGAAACTTTTCCCTGATTTGATTTAATTAAAAGAGTACGCTATTTATAGTTGGAAAATTAAATACTGAAAATCACATTAACATTATGGGGGCTTATATATACGATGGAGTTACAATTAATTTTGTAGCGATTTGTCAGGATGGTAGACCTTGCGGAAGCATATATGTTATATAGGGTTTATTTATTAATTTAAACAGACCTCTTTGCCAAGACAATTTAATTTATTATTAACGATTATTTATTTAGCGATAATTAATTCTTGATAATTAAATTAAAATGAGCGAATAAAACTAATGCGACCTCGACA
>Ga0315315_10001790_pt1 | contig 19730 bp, 33 predicted proteins | sample M140m3416metaG_FD_203699 | JGI IMG/M metagenome (GOLD analysis project Ga0315315, IMG submission 203699) | Ammonia-oxidizing marine archaeal communities from Monterey Bay, California, United States - M1 40m 3416 | ecosystem: Environmental > Aquatic > Marine > Intertidal zone | place: USA...
GACGACGTTGTTGTTTCGGATGTTATTAATTTTCTCTTTTCACAACCACCCATGGAGCCAGGAGTTGAATTTCTTCATTTGGGCAAAAGAGGGTTTGCCGGACTAGAAGCCTATTTGTTCAGCAAAAGTGGCGCTCAAAAAGCAATTTCACTGACCCACAACCACAAGCCGTTGTCAAATATAGTGCCGCGCACAGGAACAGAAGGTGAACATTTAGAAGCTTTCATTCAAAAACATCCAGACTTTGATTGGAGCGAAAAAGACACAATATCTTCTCCAGTTGACCGCTTTCTTATGCACGCATGCCACAAAACCATAGACGACGAACACAGAATCAAAGTTCAATTTTTACCCTGCGTCGATTTAACCGTTTGTGGCGGCGAACAATCAGATATATACGGGGCAAAGATGAGTCAAATTACTCCGTACTATGATATGAACGAAGATCAGCTTGAAAAATTCACTCAATCAAAAAAATTTAAATCATGGGAGCAAGACACTCAATCAACACTATGCATATGTACATACAACAATTATAGATTGTTATACAAATCATTAATTGCAGCAATCAATCAAAATGTTGGAGTAAATCAATATGATATTATTGTTTTAGATAACACCTCCAAAGAAATCATTGAAGAGCTTGATGAACTTGACACAAAAATACTAGAAGATGTAAAGTCTTTATGCTGGGTGAGGCCAAACGTTCAATATGTTCGCAAGGAAACAGACGGTTTGTCTGGAGCAAGAAACGAATGTATAGAATTATGCAGCACGGAACTTATTCACTTTATTGATGACGATGCAATCGCAGACAGAGATTTAGTAAAAACCATGATTTCTAAATTTACAAATCCCAATGTGGGAGTTGTGGGCGGAAGAATTGATCCTTGCTGGAGTGAAGCCGCAAGGCCAGATTGGCTAAGCGACGATCAGCTAGGAAATTTGTCTGTTGCGGATTTTGCAGACGAAGACATTATTATTCAAGAGTCCAAAACCCCAATTTGGCTGGTTGGTGCAAACATTTGTTTTCGAACAAGCCTCCTTAAAGAGGTCGGTGGCTTCAACGTGGCACTTGGTAGGAAAGGTAGAACAAAAACGCTTTTAAGCGGCGAAGAAGACGAAGTAATCCGCGTTATAGCAGAAGACCACCTTGCAGTATATACTCCGCATGCAAAAGTAGAGCATATTATTCAACCTGACAGACTCAATCAATCATGGTTCGTAAAGCGGTGCGCGTGGCAAGCCGCATCAGATCTCTTGTTAAATTATAACTGGAGAAGCGACGTTGGCGGTGTAAAAGATCTTATACATGAAAACTTCGAACTTATATTCAGAGAGGCGGAGAATGAAAAAGAATTCAGCGTAAGAATGAAACTAATTACATACCTAACACATCACCTATTGAATGGAGACTTATAATGCAAATAGACAAAATATATTATATCAACCTCGATCAACGAGAGGAGAGAAAAACCTTCATGGAAGATTGTTTATCTACAATTGATATTCCTAATGAAAGATTTTCAGCAATATGCCCCACAGAAGAAGATCTAAATGGGCAGTATAAATTCTTTTACGAGAGAATGGGGGATTGGGTAAAAAGAGAAGGGCGCTCTCAAGCCAAGTTATTGGGCACCCTTGGATGTTATCTTTCGCATTACTTTATACAAAAAAAAGCGCTTGAAGCAGCCCACGGAAATTATTTAGTATTAGAGGACGATTGGGCCGTGAATTCCGAATGCATTACTGAGATCAACAAAATTTTTTCGCAAGGTTTAGTTGGCTATGATTGGGATATCTTTGGAAGTTTTTGGTCTAGTCATAGAAAAATGATAATCAAGCATAGAGGAATTATATTCAATTCAAGATTCTACAACGGTAGACCTTGCAGACCTATGGGAGGAACACACTTCATGCTATTTAACAAAAAGTCTACATCAAAAATAATAAATTTCCTTGACTGCGAACATGTATATAACATTGATGGTGTACTGCACAATGACATGCTTAACATATACCACAAAAACATGCCAATAACAAACAACAACTTCCCCTCAGATATACAAGTTTAAAAATGAAAAAATATATTTACATAAAAAGCGATGAATTTAAATTCATATATTTCATTACCCCAAAAGCAGGATCCAGGACTATAGTAAAATACCTCAAAAATTTAGGTTTTGAGTTCAAAGGGGACAAGATGCAAGAGCTTGACTTCGAGAAGCATCAAGATTATTTTAAATTTGGCTTCACACGCAATCCTTGGGACAGAATGGTTTCAGTTTGGAAAAATAAAGTTATAGATGACCATGAAACAGGGGTTGATAATTTGCGAAAATTCAAAGATTTTAAAGTTTTTCTGAAGAAAGCTTGCGAAAATAACCTAGAAAAATGTGACAATCATATTAAATTGCAGGCAGTCATGCTTCCGTGGGAGCACTTAAACCACATAGGCGATTTATATAGCTTGAATGAAGATTTTAAAATGATTTGTGATAAACTTGGAATTGAACGGCAGCAAATCCCTCACGAAAACAAGAGTGAACACAAACATTATACTGAGTACTATGATGCAGAAACAAAGCAAATTGTTGCAGAAAAATACGCAAAGGATATTGATTGCTTCGGTTACGAATTTGGAGACTGACATGAAATTAGAATTTTTATCTTATGGAGATCAGCGGTTTAGTGAGTCGCGCCGCAGGATTGAGAACGAAGCATTAGATTTAGATTTTTTTACTGATATAAAAATACACACAGACCTGACTATATCTGAGCTTAAACAGTATAAAGACGCTATCAGCAATAAAGAGTTTGCAAATATCTTTAGCCGCAAACGAGGTGGTGGATATTGGATGTGGAAACCATTAATAGTATACGAAGAATTATTAAAACTGAATGAAAATGATATTCTTTACTACGCAGATTCTGGATGCACCATACCAAACAAACCTATCACTATCACCAAGCTAAAACAATACAAAGAAATTGTACAAAAACATAAAAGCGGAATTCTTTCGTTTGAAAATCCTAATATTGAATCAACGTGGACAAAAGGAGATGTTTTTAAACATTTCAATGCAATAAACAATCAAGATATATTCAATACAAACCAAATTGCCGCAAATAGGCTTGTAATCAAAAAGTGCGACAAAAGCATGGAAGCCGTAAAACTATGGTGGGAAACCGCAAAGCATCACCCCCACTTATTTTCAGACCAACAAAGCAAAACCCCCAATTTTGAAAATTTTCGAGAGAACCGCCACGATCAAAGCATCTGGTCTATGATTTGTAAAAATTTCAATGTATCCAAGTTAAGTCTGGCAAGCGCAGTAATAAAATTAACAAGGATCAGACAATGATTAGTCACGAACACAGATTCCTATTCCTTCATATGCCCAAGACAGCAGGATCTTCTGTAGTTTCAGCATTGTCAAAATACCCTCATTGCAAAAAATTTAAATCAGGACACCCAGACCTAGACAATTATTTCAGAAACTTCGGCAATAATGTACGTGACTATTTTATCTTCACCATTGCAAGGAATCCATTTTCAAGGGCAGTTAGCGCGTTTAAATACCTTCAAAAAGGAGGGTCTAATGGTAGTATGGATAAAAAAAGCCGAGATGAATTTGGCATGGAAGACTTAGATTTTAAACAATTTGTATTAAAATATTTCCACAAAAAAACGCCTTTACATTTTCGGCCCCAAGTTGCATTTATAGGGAAACACTTCAACTGTGTAGATTTTATAGGAAAACTCGAAAACCTACAAGAAGACTTCGAGATCATCTGCGATAAAATTGGAATACCACGACGACAAGTTCCACACATAAACAAAACAAAACACAAACACTACACCGAATACTACGATGATGAAACCCGCTCAATCGTTGCGAAAAAATATGCAAAAGACATTGCGTATTTCAACTATAAGTTCGGAGAATAAATTATGAAAGACTCGATATACATAAGGATGCCAAGATGTGGCTCGACTACGACAGCAAGTTTTTGCAATAAAAATAATATTAGGTTTTTTGGCGGCAGAGACATGGGTTTCTGGGGATATGATACAATGCTTAAAGAGAATACCTCCCCGAGATTATACAAGTGTGTCTCAAATCATGTTGGTAAAGAAATATACGACAAGAGCTTCGTTTTTACTTCTGTAAGAAATCCCTATTCACGTGCGGTCTCAATGTATAAACATAATTCTTGGAGCTCTGTAGAAACTTTTGACGATTTTTGCAATGCAATCAAAAAAGAGGAATACCCCTCGGAGTGTGCAAAGTGGCATAGCTCCACCCTGACAGAACACATTACCTATAAAGGCGATCTTAAAGTTGATGCCGTCATTAGGATAGAGAGTATTGAGGAAGATTTAAACTCCATCTGCGGCAAACTTGGTATACCAAATCAAAAAATTAGCCACTTCAATAAGAGTAAGCATAAACATTATGTCGAATACTACAATAAGGAAACAAAAAAAATTGTTGATCAAATATACGCAGACGACATCGAGCGCTTCGGTTACAAATTTGGAGAATAAAGTATGGACAACAAGTTCCTGTATCTTGATGCCCAAGGCGGGCTAAACGACATTCTGATGGGAATGTTCACGTGTCTTGAATTCTGTAAGCAAACGAATAGAATACTTTTATTTGATCTAGAGAATACTGTATATAAAATTCCCTTTGAAAGATATTTTACTTGCAATGAAAAGAGAATAATAACTAACCGTAAAGAGATTAAAAAACATGTTTTAAAAAAAACAAGCATTTCACCTGCCGCCCTGGAAGGCGAAGTTGACAAAATATTAAATGGTTCACTTAAGTTTAGCTATCCTGGGAATCCATCGTCAAGCTGGCATGGCATACCTCAGCAGATAATAGTTAATGGGAATATTGTGCAAATCCCTAAATTAAGTACGGATGCATCGGAAGACTTAATAATATTTTCAAGGTGCGGGGGAGGGTCAAAAGGAATTGATGTCCTGAATTTATTTTCATTCAAAAAGCAGCTAAAAGAAATATCAAAAGAAAGACTCTCGTTAATAAAAAAGCCGTATCTCTTTCTTCATTTTAGGGGAAACGATCGATCCCATCAATATGACCTAGAGGAGTCTTTTGCTGAATGCGAGGAATCTATTGCGAAATATAATGAAATTTATTTGGCCACAGATGACCCAAGTATATTTGAATTCTTTGACTCCAAAAGAGTGAAATATAAAAACTTCTCAACTTTTCCCACTCCAGGAGACAAGAAATACAAGAACCTTCATTGCTCTGACCTGGATGGAGATACAATGATAAAAGATATTTTTTCTGAATTATTTTTATGCTCGCACGCAGATCACTTTATCAAATCAAGCGGAGGGTTTTCAATCCTGCTCAAAAAATGCCACAAGAATAAGCTCTTCATTGATAAATTTTACAAATAATATAGTGTAATTAATGCCAATGAAAAAAGTAATATATACCTTTGCCATATATGAGGATAACCCATCGTTCTTGAGCTTTACCCTTCCCACAATCATAGCTTACGCAAAGAGCCTTGGGGCAGACTTCAAGTTAATCTCGAATACTGGCCAAATCAACATGAGATACCCTAGATCAAAAATGATAGCTGAAAAGGGAGAAAAAATTCCACACTTCTATAAACTTTACGCTCTAGAAGAGTTTCTGTATTCTCAGTATGACAAAATGATGCTCATAGATGATGATATTTTGGTTAGAAATGCATCTTTAGATTTATTTAAACTTCATAAAGACGGACACTTCCTGGCATCCCAGCATATAGATGAAAGAGGTATAAATTACTTGGCCATGATAGAAAAAGAAAACACAGATAAACTACAAATAAAAGAAATAATAAAAAATTCAAACAATAGTAATGGAGATTTCTTGTCTAAACAATTAAGAAATATTATAAATTCTGGATTATATGTTATCGATAAAAATGCAGTAAACACTTTAATGACTAAATTCAAAGGGGGAATAGAAGATTATTCTCAATTTGCATGGTACGACCAAGGCTACCTTATGGAAAAGCTGGCAGAAGCCAGGATTCCTTTCCAAGAAATACCCGGAAGAGTTCATTCCAACCCATGCAGAGAGATTTTAGATATAGAAAGAAATTCCATAAAGGATAGAAATACTGATTTCTATCACTTTAATGGATTAAAGGTTCAAGAAAAAAACGTTCTGGTGGAGAAGTTTTTTTATGAACTTAATAACTTTTTCTGTACCCCAGTAGTCGTCACAGGGCAAATCGCAGAAAAAACAAAGGAGGATTCATGAAAATTGCAGTGATACAAATGTCAACTTTAGATTATGCTGAGCCTCTAAAGCCCTGTATGCACTTTAATAGCATTTATTGTGAAAAACATGGCTACACCCACATCTGCACTACCCCTCCTTTACCCGATCTACATGCTGGCTTCCAAAAGCCTTATGCATTACTTAAACAGATTCATAGATTCGACTATGTCATGTGGGTAGATATTGATGCGTCTTTTGTAAATCCCGAAATAAAACTTGAAGACATAATAAACTCTGATACGGATAGAGACGTTTGGTACGCCGATGACCCCGGAGACCATATCCTCAACTCTGGCGTGTTAATTTTTAAAAATTCCATGAAAGGAATAGATTTACTATGGAAGTGGTGGGAAAAGTGCAACACTACCGAAAAGTGGATTCGCGGTCAAACCGGCGATCAAATGCGACTGACGACCATATTGTACCCAGATGAAGGCCAAGAGGAATTAGATATTTTTAACAGATCCAAACTTGAGGAAAGAGCCATGAACTCGTATCCCGCCAACTATAGGAATGGAGACTTTGTGATCCACTTTATGGGGTATGATCTGGAGGATGCTGGACCACACATGGGCTTCTTGGTGCAGAATTACATGCAGAGCCTACAAGATTGCACTCCTGAAAATTTAAATTACATAGGCAAATACCTCGAGACCCTTGGGGGAATGCTTCCTTCCGCGCTAGATCGGGAAAGTGGAGACTCTCGTGAGATAAAAACCGAAGACGTCCAGAAAAGAATGTTATTATAATTTTATGCCAAGACTACAGAGGCGATTCAATCACATATATTAAATAATAATAATTTAAACTATATCTTCGTTTCGGCTGATGCCGAAAATCGCCTGTTAAGGCAGCAAATAAAATCTATACAATAAAATGTATAATAATGCGTTTGTAGGCTATAATAAACTATATGGAAACAAAAGAAGTTTTATATAACAATATACCATTTATAGTTCGCAAAAATAGGTGGGAAGAAGATATGAATGTTCTAGGTGAGGTATTTAGTGAACAAAATTATCCCATTGAACAGTTTTTAGATAACGCCCCAAAAGTTGTCTTTGACATTGGAGGACACGTTGGAAGCTTCTCTAAGAGATGCCATAGCATATTCCCGGACTGTCATACCTATACAGTGGAGCCTGACGAAGAAAATCATCAATTATGTAAGTTAAATTTAGAAAATGAGAATAATACTCTTGTAAGAGGTGTTCTTAATTATTATCCTGATAAAGTATATTTCTATAAAAGTGTTAAAGAAGCTACTGGTGGAGGTTTCCTTACTAATGAATTAATACCTACTAAAGATAGTGTTGATCAAGCAGAAGAACAAGTATATGCTCTACATAATGACTTTGACGTAAAACATTATACATTGAGAGGGTTAATGGAGGAATGTAATGTAGATAAAATAGACCTATTAAAACTAGATTGTGAAGGCGGCGAAAATGGTTTCCTACGGGATGATTGCCCCGATCTTGATATATTAGAAAATACAACCGCGATTATGGGTGAATGGCATGGACAAGAAGATTATAGTGAAGATTTACCCTCCCACTCTCTTTTATTTAATAAATTACTAGATCTTTTACAAGAAACACATGATTGCTGGATGCATGACCCTAAAAAGAATGATGGACTCGGTATATTTGGATTTGTCAGGAAATAGTCGTTGAAAATCCCTAAGGTAATACACCAAAGCCACATTAGTGAAGATTCCATTAATGAAGAATCCAGGGAAAATGTATCAAGACTAAAAGAACTAAACCCCGACTGGGAATGGATTTTTTGGTCAGATAAAGACAACAGAAAGCTAATTGCTGACCACTATTCATGGTTTTTACCGTATTATGACGAATACAAATATCCAATACAACGAGCAGATGCAGTAAGATATTTTTATATGCATCGATATGGAGGGATATATCTTGATCTGGATATGGTTCCCTTAAAGCCTATAGAAGAATTATTATTAAAAGTTCATAAAGGCGAAGTGCAGTCATTAATTCATAGCAATCTTCCAGAAGTAATACTTTTTGAAGAATACCCAAACTATTTTGAGCTAGGGAAAGCAATATACAATGCAATAATGATCTCCCAAAGAGGTGCAAAATTTTGGCTACGAACCCATGATTTGCTAAAAAAAGAATTCAGGGACCAAGGGGAGACCCCTAAAAGTTCTTTTATCTTTCAAACGACTGGGCCAAGATTACTTAAATCTGCATTAATGGATCATATTATTGAAAAAAAACGAACTGAAGGAATTTCAGTGCTACCTTATTTCTACTCGAACCCAACATGCCTTCCGAGCAAAGCAGACGACAGTCAAATGATTATATTTAATAAAATGCAGACTTCCGAAGAATTTAACCAATCTACGCCTGACGGGCCATGGCGGCGACTACCGCCCGACTTAAATGAATCACATTTACTCAATTCTTACTTCATTCACCTTGGCAGAGGCTCATGGAGAAAGGATTAATTAATTAATTTTAATTGTTTTGACTTTTTTGCTTTTTACCTTAGGTAGAGTAACATATAAAATACCATTCTCTACTTTTGCAGATATTTTAGACTCGTCTACATCTTTTCCAATAGAGAATTCCTTGTCAATCGAGCAAAACATGCCTTCGCACACCTCTTTTTCGCCCGAAATCTTCAAAATTGATTGATCTATAGACATTTTAATGTCTTCTTTTGTCAATCCAGGGGCCTGAAGCACGAGCGAGTAGCAATTTTCATCCTGATTTAGGATAGTTCTGTATTTATACGAGTCAACGCTGCAATCAATAACATTGTTAAAGGCATCGTCAAACGAACTGAACAAACTAGGTTGTCCAAAGAAGTTAGTAATTAGTGAATTTTTCATATGCATATATAGTTGCAGGGATCATGCCAACTTTAAATGCACGAAAATAGGCCTTTTACGGCCGAAATGTGACAAAATTACTCAGGTCGTTTGCCAAGAGGCTTCCCATCCTGGCCAATTTGTCCCGATCTGATTTTTGTTGCAGAGACATCTTGCATTTCTTTACTTAATTCAAGTTGCTCAATGTTATATCCAACTCCACGCCCATAAAATACGTCAGTAATGTTAGGAAGCTCGACGACTTTGATCTTGTCGCCAAATTCAACGCAGGCTTTTTCGATTTCATGTTTAACTTTTTCGAAATCGTAAGGATTGTTCTCATCACTACCAGCGACATCTCTGAGTGCGATGCAACATTGGCCAACGCGCTGAATAGATTCTTGAACTAAAGTCTTATGCCCAATATGAAATGGCTGATATCTTCCTATTAAAAGTGCAGTTGGGGCTTGATTATCCCATTTTTCTGTTTTATATATTTTTTTAAGTACAATTTCCGTCCACTCATCGGGAGTACCTTCGTTTAATATAATGTCTGCGTTTTTTGGTTCCTCAAACATTTTGTTGGTGTCTGCATACCTACCTTCTTCGATTCTGTTTACCCAAATGATTAAGTCTGGATCAAATTGTTCTCTTGTGGATTCGGTTGGGCAGCAAAAATCTGCAACCACAAAGTTTCCACCCATGGCAGCCCAGTCACTTAATTTGCCAAGTCGTCTGGCGTGTTCTAATCTATCTTCTTCAGTAAACCCTAAATCTTTGTGAATTTCCTGCCGAATGGCGTCCGCATTAAACCATACTGCCCCTAATCGAGGGACCAGTTTTTCAGCGAGAGAGGTTTTGCCCGCACCAGGCAATCCCATAATTAATATTTTACGTTTTAGTTTCATTTTTAATTTGCGTAACAAACCTCAAACTTTTGCGGGGATTCCAATTTAAAATTTTATTGATAGTTTCATCATAATCGAAATCAGGTCGGCGGCATTCTGAATTAATGTATTTTTTAGTTTTTTTTAATTCGTCTTGCATAATTTTAATTAAATATTTCATATCTTCATTTCTGGACTTTAATTTTTTATTCTTCATTGAAGCTTGTTTTAGCCACATGAGTTCTTGTTCATCTTGCATATAGTGAATTACACTTGGCTTATTTTTTTGGTCAAGCAATATGTTAATTAAATTGATACTGATTTCGATATTGAAAAATACCACCCCCCGCCGGATTTCGGCGACTCAAGTACCTAATGAATTCACAAAAGGGTGAGGGTCTGCCGGTATAGGGGTGGGGTATAGTGCAATAAAATAGTTGAAAGTTTTTCTTGACTTTTCCCGTTTGGTATGTTAAATTGTATATATGAAAATGAGAAAGACAAAGACACCAAAGCTAAGACTTCATGTCCTCTTTACTAAGGCTCGCCCTCATAAGGATAGCTCTAAGTATAGCCGAAAGGCTAAACATATCAAGCCACACGCTTGATAAAAAGTTATTCACAATCGAAAATAAAGCTTGCAATTACCCTAAAAATTTCTTAGAATATACATATGAAAATTGAAAAAGATTACTCACACATCGCAAACGCAATTGCCTTAGCTCAAGCTAACGGCAACAAAGTACAAGGTCAATTCGCTGACCTTCAAGCCGACATCGAGGAGTCAATTGCCAACGAAGAATTTACTCTTGAGCATGGTATCCAACACGCTTCCAAGCGTGACATCGAGCAAGAATTTGTTTCTCTCGATTCGGTTGAGTCCGACAAGGATTCAGTTGATGAAGATGACGAGGAGCAAGTCGATATGTCTTGCGTGAGTGGCTCGTTTGCTGACCTCTTCGATAAGATCGAGGACTAAACTTTTAACCTATAAAATTAACCTATAACACACAACACAATTATGTTCATTCTTAAAAGCATTGTTAACCAAGCGGGTGCCGTTTGGCAAGTCGAATCCATAGCCATGCGCAAGCGTGATGCCGAGAGGCTTCTACGCTCTCGCCTAGCGAACAACGACGGCAGTCGTAGGTACGGGCTGTTTCCCGCCTAGCTTGTCAAGCATAAAAAGCCTGTCATAACTAACTGATAGGCAATGACTTGCGGCCTAGCCGGGGCCCCGGGCGCCGGTCGTAAGCCCTTGGTACACAGCACCTTACGCACTAATAATAGCTATAAGCTCAGCTACAAACGCATCTAATAGGTCATTATGTTCTCGCTTTTTTGGGCTTTCTCTGTTACATTGTATACATGATTAAGAATAAAACTAATACATTCAGTAAGGGCGATGTCCTTATCTCACGAGACAATAAGGTCTTTCAATTCATTCAAGCTACCAAGCACGACACGCTTGGTGTTATCGCTATGGTTCGCCCATACCGCACCAATCGCAAGGTTGGCATTCGCTTCAGCGATGTGAAGCTTCACCCTCTCTTCAACTAGTACCATGTTTCAAGCTCAACCATATACTCAAGCCATGCATGACCAATGCAAGGCACTAGACGATGTCAAGGCAGGTGCTACTTGCAAGAGTAATATCCCATCAGATCCTGCTTGGAAGGGTAACGCCAAGCGGTGGCAAGCTCATTGCACGGGCAACCTGTATGCTCTTACTGTACAGAACAGGTCAATGGATCACAGCTTTACTGTACATCAGTACGGCAAGAATGCTTGGCAAGCAGGTCTACGCTACTATCGAGGCTTTAATGTTAAGCATTCAGGCGGTGCATCTTGGACTTGGCAATGCACCAAGATAGTTGATGCTCAACTGCTCAAGAATAACGCTTGACATTCGCCCACATTACTATACTATAATAATCATGCTTAAATCACAAGACATTAACCACATCGCACAACAAGCCTACGAAGCAGGCTTTGAAGGTAGCGATTCCGAAGAGCTTCCAAAACGCTTGAGCGATCAGCTTGAAACAGGCTTCGAGTATGTTTGGCTTGACAACTACCGACATGGTGAGCGTGACGCTAGAGACTTGAAGCTGAGCGAGGAGGCTTGGGTCGAAGACTACGGCTACCACGACCAATACGACTTCTAAAGTCTTAATAGTCAAGGACTTACGGGCCGGCGCGCCCCCCGGAAATGTGGCGCAAGTCGTTGGTAGCCAACTGCATACAGTTTTTTAACGAAAAAAAATGCCATAAACGATTGATTCTCAAAGGATTATAGCAAAAAAAAAGACGAGATTGCATTTTCGACAGTTTTTCTTCCGACAGAATGAAAAAAAAGTTTCTTTCGCTAAGAACTGAATATCAACGATTTACATCAAAAAAACCTAGCTAAAAAAAATAAAGCTCGCAATTTACCGATTTTCTGTCATACTGTAGTTATAAGATTAAGAAAGACCTTTACTCAAAAACTCAAAAACTCAAAAATTATGGAATCATTAGAAATCGAAATCTCCGTCCTTCGGGAAACCCTTGAGGACTGTGTCCTCACCATCGCTGAGCGTGTAGCTCTTCGGGAGGAAATCTCCCAACTTGAAGCCGAGTTGGCTTCAAAATAACCCTTGACAAAATAACCTTTTTAGTTTAAATTTATAATTATGACAGAATCACAAAGACTCGCTCTCATTTCCAACGCAGTAGCTAACGCTACAAAAGTAGCTCCTCAGTTTCAAGGACTCCTTGAAGAGCTTAAAGCTGAAAAGCTCGCTGAGGACTTGGTTCTCAATCACGGCTTGCTTGAAGCGTCCGACGAGGACATTAAAGACGAGTTCGTCTCTCTCGATTCGGTCGAGTCCGATAAGGATGACATCGACGAAAACGACGAGGAGCAAGTCAACATGACTTGCGTCAGCGGTTCGTTCGCTGATCTCTTCGACAAGATCGAAGACTAAAACCTTGGTAATCAAGGACTTGCGGGCCTGCCGGCCCCCCCGAAAATCTGTCGCAACTCGTTCCGGTAGAAAGGCTTACAACACAAAATGAAAAAAATAGTTGAAAGTTTTTCTTGACTTTTCGGGTTTTGTATGGTATGTTATACATATGATTAAGTTAACCCAAAGAGAAAAAATCCTCCTTAAATTCGTGATAGCAAAACGCAAGAGAATCGTGCAAAAAAACAGTTGAAAGTTTTTCTTGACTTTTCGCTAAAACTCTGTTACATTGTATATATAAGATAAAGAAAGTTTAAAATCCAAATTGCTAAAAATTATGACCAAACAAGAAATTGAAATCGAAATCTGCTCTCTTCAAGAGGCACTCGTTGACTGCGAGTTAACCATTGCCGACAAGGTAGCTATACGCTCCGAGATCGGTCAACTCCAAGATGAGTTGCTACGCTTGGATCACCAAGATGGTCTTGTAGACTAAAACCTTTAACCCTATAACACACAAAAAATATGTCATCATTCCAAATAAAATTCCGTATCAATGAGGTTAAGCGTAACCTCGCAAACGCTACCGACTCGCAAGAGATCGCCAAACTTGAGAACGATCTCAAGCAATGGAAGCAAATCCTCTTCGAGGTCGAAATGACCGAATTCGAGGAGCGTGTTGGCTTCAAGTCCATGGAGCAAAACGCAGGCGTTTGGGACGAACGCTAAAAATAAAGCTTGACAAAAACCCTTTTTTCCTTTAGATTATACTTATGATAAAAATAATACGAAACCCAAATTTCTCCGAATGGTGGAATATCCTCGTCAACGGCAAGCTAGTAGATAATGCTCGCTCTCACGCTCACGCTATGGCGATCGCCTCAAGGCATCAAAGCAAAGAGAATCAAATCATAATCTCAAAATAATATGATACAAGAAAAAATAAACCAACTCGTCTCGGTACTTCAAGCCTTGACGAATCAAAGAACTCAAGCAATCCGTCTCGGCAGAATGTCAGAGGCTCAACAAATCGCCTCGGTTGCCGTGGATGTGGACGCAAAAATTCACGAACTTCAGCAGTCGATTAAGTTAATAAAATCATGAGTTACGACATTCTACTATTCTTGCCTTGGGTTGCAGTATTCTACTGCATGCATAAGGACATTTTCTCAGCAAAAAAGCCTTGGTAAGTCTCTGACTGCCAAGGACTTGCGGGCCGGCGCGCCCCCCGAAAATCTGTCGCAAGTCTCTCCGGTTCAACAAGTTACGAGACAAATTCAAAAAAATAGTTGAAAATAATCCTTGACTTTTGGGCTTTTTTCGATTATATTGTATATATGATTAAATTAGAGAAACTCCAAAAAGATCTTGCTTGGTGGCAAGACAAACTCAATCGCTCACGCAAGGAATCGCTTCGCTCGATTCGTGCAGTTCATGTGCAACACTTGCAGGGCGAAATCGCAAAGCTCAATCAAGAGATTCAATCTCGAGACTTGGAAATGCTTTCCGATATGCCTAGAAAATAGTTAAACTTTTTTCTTGACTTTTCACTAAAAATACATTACATTAAGATATGATTAAAAATATAATACAAGTTAGAATCCAAGAGTGGTCAACTCATTGGTCAGTTAAAATCTTCGATCAAGGCATCGACTCAAACGGCAATGATCGCCCACGAGTTCGCACGGCATCGAGTCAATCGCATCTAAATAAGATCATGCGAGACGAAGGTCTCAATCAGTTTCGCTTTAATGTTGTTTTTCAATAATAAAGCTTGACTTTTACCCAATAATCCATTAGATTATATATATGATAAAGAATAAAACATTCATCGCAAACATTCATGTCTCATCGATAGAGAGAGAGGAGAAACTTCCCTTGTGGAATACTCACACAAATACTTTTGTTGATACTCACATGACAAACAACATCTTTGAGATTCAAGCTGAAGACAAGCACGAAGTAAGAAGAAAAGTAAAGGCTCTTATGGGCAAGCTCCAAACTAAAGTCCAATTCAAGCGTGGTCTTGTAACCAAGCAAGGCGATAATGCCATGTGGTACATCAACAGAATAACAGAAAAAAAAGCTTGACTTTTAACCTTAAACTTGTTTTAATATAATAATGATAAATACAATAGTAAACACTCTCGTCGATGCCTTTTGTGCTTCGATGCTCGTTGGCTTCTTCGCTCTCGGATTTGCCTTTCTTCTCGTGCCTATGGTTGACCCTCAATCTGCGATATGGTTAAGCGTAACATCTTTCCCGTTCTTCGTGATCGGCTTGGTGTTCTTTATGATCTTAGACCGAAGAGGATAAAATGACTTATACAAAATTCGAGTCTAGCCTTGACGCAACCGATCGAAAAGTTAAACGATGCCGTGACGATAATGATGGCGATGGAATTATCAACTTAGCTTGGCGATTAGGTTATAAAGGTGAACGATTCTTTTCCCCATACGCTCAAGATCTCATCTCAGAAATGGGATTGTATAGCCTAGCAGAATCATCATTTAGAGACGGAATGTCTGACCTAAACTACTAACAGTCAAGGACTTGCGGGCCTGCCGGTCCCCCCGAAAATCTGTCGCAAGTCGTTCCGGCTCATAGGTTTACGACACGAATTCAAAAAAATAGTTGAAAATAATCCTTGACTTTTAGGGTTTTGTTTGGTATGTTATAGGCATGATTAAGATTGAAACTAACATAGCAATCCTCGAGTCCCGAATCGAGGCAATCAATAACGCCATTGCAAAGATGCGTGAAGACGCAACTTCTGCAACCCGTGCCAATGTCGAAATGGCGATCGAGATGCTCGCTCTGCCCGAGCTTGAAAAAGTCAAGGCAGAACTTGCCGAGCTAAAAAATAATGCTTGACATCTAGAATTTTTCTGTCATACTTATATATAAATTAACACAACAACACACACATAAAATGAAATTAGTATATACTGCACCACAAGCTGAAGTTGACCAAGCAAGAAATTATATGTTCTCACATCGCAAAGAGTTTTGCTATGGATACAATAACGAACATGGAAAAGTTACCGAGAACGGACAATCTGAAATCAATGACATCGGTTGGACAAATCCTTTCCCAAGAGCAAGACTCGATTTCCCAATCGAAAAAATTCGCCAAAGCACATTGCCAAAGATCGCCAAGTTTGGTCATGGCATGGATCAGAAGTCAATCAAGGACAAGACCATTGGAAGCATTAAGTTAGGAGATTCTGCCACGAATGCCGAAATGTTAGAAGGCAAAGGTTTTTCGCTTTGTGCTTGGTTATGGGAAGACTCTCCCGAAAATGTTCACACCATTAAATATTGGAGACTCAAGGCAACTGATCAAGACGCTCTTGCCATGAAGTACGCAAAAGAAATTCGCCCATTCTTCAAGGATCGAAATAATTCAGTCCATCAGATTCGTGATAGAATCAAAGAAATAAATGTGATTCTTAGAAATGCCAATTCAAGATTTACTCTTACAGATTGTTCCTCAAGCACAAACGATAGCAAGCGAGCAGTCCAAATCTCACTCAAGACAAGAAAATTCGATTGGTAAAAAACCTTGACAAGACAACCATAAACTGACATACTTATACCATGGACAGAAAAAAAGAACTGAAAAAATTGATTGCTGATCTGACTGAACTCGCTGAATCGGGTCATGTAGAGAGTCAACAGAAAATTATCAACGCACAGATCGAGCTTGACGAGATCGCATGGTTTGACTTCGAGGACGAAGAGATAGAGCAAGCCGTTAGAGAATCATTCTATACCATGCCCGAGTCTAATCCGATAGTTATATAATGGAAATAGTCACAATCCTCGCTATCGTAGCTTTGTGCAGTGCAATAAAAGAATTCGTTAACCCAACATTACAATGAGCATAATCGCAGAAATAACTTGCATAATCATACCACCGGCTTTAATCTTCCTTTTCTTCTTGTAAGTCTCTACTAACCAAGGACTTGCGGGCCTGCCGGCCCCCCCGAAAATCTGTCGCAAGTCTCTCCGGCTCAAAGAGTTACGACACAAATCTGAAAAAATAGTTGAAAATAAAGCTTGACTTTTGGGGCTTTATCTGTTACTTTATATATATGATTAAGACAAAAGCATTCGTTTTCGATTTCGATGATACGCTCGCCTTTACAGATGCAAAGGTTAGAGTCGTTGACTCTTTCGATTTTCATGTTGCAACCTTGACTCCTCAAGAGTTTAATGGCGTGACGCTCAAAGATGGTCAACGCTTTGACTTCTCAGACTTTAACAAGTCAAGCCTTATCCTTAACGGCAAGCCAACCAAATTGATTGACTTGGCAAGAGATGTTTTCTCTGAAGGTCATTCCGTTTTCATTCTTACGGCAAGAGATAACCAAGCAAGTTCGGCAATAGCTGAATTCCTCAAAGGCTTTGGGGTTGTCGCCAAAGAAATTCATTGCGTTGGCTCTTCTAAAGGTGGAGACATCGCAAAGGCAAAGCGTAAAGTTTTGCTTTCGGTCATCGAGAACTTTGATAAAGTTTGGTTTTTCGATGATGATGCTCGAAACATCGAGCTTGCAAAAGATTTACCATTAAAGGCAAAGAAAGTTTAAATTAACCCTTGACACAATCCGTTTAATCAATTAGTATATAGTTATGTTAAAAGAAAATCACACATTCACAGAAAAGTTAATCGAGCAAAAGTTTCAAGCTTTAGATTCAATGAGCCAAGCAAGAAATGACTTGTTCAACCTTGTTGCCCTTCCTCTTTCGGGAATCGAAGGCAGACTTAAATTCGTAAACTCTGAAAGTCTTGACGGAGAATCTCGAATAGCCGATGAATTCACTCAAAAAACTTGCCGAGAAATTCAAGATCAAGTCAATCAGGCACGCAATGCATTAGATCAAATCTTTGTTGCCATGCAAGATTCAAGAACTTCTTTGCTTGACTCCTAACCCTTTTTAATCTATACTTTTATAATAATGAGAAAAATCACAGAAGATATTCGCTACTACTTCCACGCTCGCCAAGCAAAAAAGATTGGCAACACCGAGACTGACGGCAATTCCGTTTGGCTTCACGGCAACGAGATAATCAAGAGAGACTCAAGCGGTCTTATCTTTTGGACTCTCGCAGGTTGGAACACTCCAACCACTCGCGAACGCATCAACGGCATTCTTGATGTCGGAGTTCACCAAAAGAACTTTGAGCCTATACTAAATGGGTATACGATTGACGCATCCGATTGGTTTGCGTTAGAGCAAGGTCCAGCCTGTGGGTAGTGGAATTAGTCATCTTTTTAGGTGTTGTTGCATTGGCTAGTGGTTTGCGAGAATTGTTTTATCCTACCCTAAGAGACTGATAGTCAAGGACTTGCGAGCCGGCCGGCCGGGGCGATTAATTCCGGAACTCATTGAGAGTCAAAGACTTGCGAAATTGTCAGGGGGCGCAAGCCCTTGGTAATCAAGGACTTGCAGATATGATTAAGATGTTTATTTGGCTATTTGGCTTTTCTATTTAGCTATTTAGCTATTTAGCTTAAATGCTTTCTGAATGGGCATATATTCTTCCTTTAAAATCCACTTTGTTTTTTATGTTGACAAATGTTTTCTTTTTTAAATTTGCTTGAACACAAGCCCAACCGATCACTCGCTCGTCTTTATCGACAACTCGATCTTTATCTACTTCGGCTATGATTGGAATTTTATCCTCGGATAATGTTAATATAAATTTAGTCTTTTTCAAGAGCCAATCCCTTCTTGCACAAAACCTGTTGCATCTTTCTTTGCCATGCCTTTTTCGATAAGACCGACAACGACACCACGCTTGTCGAGGAAACGCAAATCGGTTTCATCACCATTGACAACTTCAAAACCCTTCCAAGTCTTGGGCAACTGATTGCGAAACACCACGGCAACATTGCCACCCATCAAAAGAACCATTTCGCACTTTTTATCGTTATTCTCTGAGCGAGAAAAAGTTAGATGATAATTAGAGGGAAACTTTTCGCCTTTGATAAAAGGCTTACCAAGAAAGTTGGACATTCTTTTAAATGACTTGGTATAATCATAAAATTGAGTTTTGCCAAACTTCTCAAAGATAGTAACACCATCCTCATTGATCTCACTTTCCCAACTAATGTCACTCGTAAGGTTCAAACGAAATACAGCTTGCATCTCTTTCTTAATGGAGCTTTTGATAGTCGAAGTAATCTCTTTAGATAACTTGGTAAAGAAGTCCATCTTTTGCTCAAAGAATAACTTTGTCTTGGCAATGCGTGATTGCTGAACAGAATTCATTTGACCACGACCAGCCGTGTTAAGGCATGATGCCGTGCAACCTTTGCTTCGCCATTGGCAAACTTCGTAACCTGCAAGATTCGCAGGAGCAAGATGAATGCCCTTCGTTATGTAACCTAACTTTTCTCCTTTGAGAATTTTTTGGTTACCTGATGTGAGTAGAGTTGTCTTAATCATAAATACAATACTAAAGAAAATATGTTAATCTGTCAAGGCTTTTTTTAGCAAAGCCTAAAGATAAAATCCTCGAAGAAGTCAGGCTCAAGCCCAAAATCACTCATAAAGATGTGTTCCCATTCGGAAAGGTCACCGCCCGATTCCCAATCGGCTTTCATGTCATTAAAGAATTGGACAACTTGCTTGACCGCCTCAGCTTGTGTTAAACCATCGCGGGACATTAGGACTTTTACTGTTTCTTTCATGTATATAAGTATGACAGATTGA
>Ga0315315_10001793_pt1 | contig 19711 bp, 19 predicted proteins | sample M140m3416metaG_FD_203699 | JGI IMG/M metagenome (GOLD analysis project Ga0315315, IMG submission 203699) | Ammonia-oxidizing marine archaeal communities from Monterey Bay, California, United States - M1 40m 3416 | ecosystem: Environmental > Aquatic > Marine > Intertidal zone | place: USA...
AGAGGTCACTGTAATATTAGCTGATGCTCAAAAAAAATCAGAGATTATGAAAGGTGAAGGAGATGGTAAAAGAAACAATATCTTCGCTGGTGCATTTGGACAAGATCCTGAGTTCTTTGCATTTTACAGAGCAATGCAAGCTTATGAAAAAGCTTTAATTGGTGGTGAAACATCGTTAATATTATCTCCAGACAGTGAATTTTTTAAATTCTTTGGGAATATAAAACCTAAATCAAATTAAAATTTTTTATGAAAGAACTGATCATAGCATTTGGTCTATTCTTGTTTATTGAAGGGCTGATATATGCCATATTTCCATCAAAAATGAAGAATATGTTAAAAAAGCTAGAGTTAATCAAGGATAGCCATTTAAGAACTGGTGGATTAGTTTTTGCAATATTAGGATTTATTATTATTTATTACGTAAAAAATTAATATGATTAAAATAAAAACAATTTTCTTTACATTAATATTAATTTTAAATTTTCCTCTAATTACAAATTCACAAAATGTACCAGGATCATTTGCTGATTTGGCTGAAAAATTAATGCCATCTGTTGTAAATATTTCAACAACTCAGACAGTAGTAACTAGAAGTAATCCTTTTCCAAATTTTCAATTTCCACCAGGTTCTCCATTTGAAGACATGTTTAAGGAATTTGGAACACCTCAAGAAAGACAATCTTCAGCTTTAGGGTCAGGTTTTATTATTGATCAAAAGGGAATAGTGGTAACTAATAATCACGTTATCGAAGGGGCAGAAGATATAGTGGTTCAGGTAAATGGAGAGAAAAAATTTAAAGCGAAAGTTATTGGTGCAGATCCACTTTCAGATATTGCGGTTTTACAAATTGAAACAAAAGAAAGATTTATACCGGTAAAATTTGGAGACTCAGATAAAGCAAGGATAGGTGATTGGGTTATTGCCATTGGTAATCCATTTGGTTTAGGAGGAACTGTTACCTCTGGGATTATATCAGCGAGAAATCGATCAATTGGTTTATCCAGATATGAAGATTATATTCAAACAGACGCCTCAATAAATTCGGGAAATTCTGGTGGACCATTATTTGATATGAATGGAGATGTTATTGGAATCAACACAGCAATTTTAGGTCGAAGTGGAAATGTTGGAATTGGTTTTTCTATACCCTCTAATAGTGCAAAAATTGTTATTGACCAACTCATTGAATTTGGAGAAACAAAAAGAGGTTGGCTTGGAGTAAGAATTCAGGATGTCACAAAAGAAATAGCTGATGTAGAAAAATTAGATAAGCCAAGAGGAGCATTAGTTGCTAGTGTTGCTCAAAACAGTCCTTCTGATAAGGCTGGAGTTAAAGCTGGAGACATAATCTTAGAATTTAATGGAGAAAAAATTGGAGAAATGAAAGAACTTCCAATTATAGTTGCACGAACAGAAGTTGGAAAAAAAGTAAAAGTAAAAATTTGGAGAAATAAAAAAGAAATCATCAAAACCATAACTCTAGGAAGATTAGAAACTTCTGAAGATTTTAAAGTAACTAAAAAAAAAGAAATCAAAGAAGAAACACAAATTGAAAACTTAAAAATTTCAGTAAGAGAGCTTACTGATGAAGATATTAAATCAAGAAATTTACCTAATCAAACATCTGGGTTAGTTATTGTAAAAATTGAAAATGATAGCCCGCTAATAAATTCAATTGAGGTAGACAGTATTATTTTAGAGGCTCAAAAGAAGAAAATAAAGACTGTTAATGATTTAAATCAAGCTTTAAAAAAAGTCTTAAATAGCAAACAACAAACAATATTGTTAGTAATTTACAATAGTCAAAATCAAAGAAGATATATTGGTGTTAAGTTAAATTAAAAAATGGATTTAAAATCCAAAATTATTTTAATTTATGGAGCCACAGCCTCTGGTAAGTCTCAGTTTGCAATCAAATTAGCTAAGAAAATTAAGGGTGAAATTATTAATGCAGACAGCATGCAAGTTTACAAAGAATTAAAAATTTTATCAGCAAGACCCTCTAAAGATGAATATAAAGATATTAAACATCACCTATATGGTTTTCGAAGTGCAAAAAAAAATTTTTCAACAGGTAATTGGCTTAAATTAGTTAATAAAAAAATTTTTGAATTAAAAAAAAAAAAAATAGTCCCAATCTTAGTGGGTGGCACTGGTCTATATTTTAAAGCTTTAACTGAAGGTCTGGTCAATATTCCAAATATTCCAATGAAATTTAGGGAAGAAGTAAGAACTTTGCACAAGAAGCTTGGAGCAAAAAAATTTTTTTTAAGATTATTAAAGATTGATCCTTTAGTAAAAAATCATATTAACTCTTCAGATACTCAGAGATGTATACGAGCTTATGAAGTTAAAGTTTTTACTAAAAAATCTATGTATAAATGGTTTAAAAATACCAAAACAATTTACGAAAAAAATGATTTTTATAAAATTTACATTGATTTTCCAAGAGAGGAACTTCTTAAGAGAATTTTGTTTAGAACTCAAAAAATGATAAAAAAAGGGGCGATAAGCGAGGTCAAAAAATTTATTAAACTTAAAGTCCCCAAGAAAAATAGCTCTTCTAAAGCCATTGGTATTAATGAAGTGAAAGAATATCTCCTTAAAAAGATTCAAATAGACCAAGTTATTGACAAAATATCAATAAAGACAAGGCAATACGCTAAAAGACAAAACACTTGGGGAAGAAGTAACATGTCTGATTGGAACAAAATAACCCCAAACCACCTAAATAAATTTTTAAAAAAATTTTAGATATCTATCACTTAGCCTTGACCAATTAGCACAACTTCAGCTAGATTGCACTTATGTCTAAATTATATTCAGGAGCTGAAATTGTATTTAAATGTCTTGAAGATCAGGATGTAGAATTTATTTTTGGATATCCTGGAGGAGCAGTGCTTCCAATATATGATGAATTAAAGAATCATTCTGCAATTAAACATATTTTAGTAAGACATGAACAAGGAGCAGGGCACGCAGCCGAAGGTTATGCAAGATCATCAGGTAAACCAGGTATAGTTTTGGTTACATCTGGCCCAGGTGCAACAAATGTTGTTACAGCATTAACAGACGCATATATGGACTCAGTTCCTTTAGTATGTATTTCAGGGCAAGTGCCAACCCACTTAATTGGTACTGATGCTTTTCAAGAATGTGATACCACTGGAATTACTAGACCATGTACAAAACATAATTGGTTAGTAAAAGATATTAAAGATTTATCTAAAATTTTACATGAAGCCTTTCATGTTGCAACAACAGGAAGACCAGGACCAGTGTTAGTAGATATACCCAAGGATATTCAGTTTGCAAAATCTAATTATTTTAAACCAAAAAAAGAAAAAAAAAATAATGGTCAGGCTCATAATAAATTTCAACAAAATGAGATAGATGAATTAGTGAGTTTAATCTCTCGAGCGAAAAAACCTGTAATTTATACGGGAGGTGGAGTTATAAACTCTGGCCCAGAGGCAAGTAAAACCTTAAGAGAGTTTGTTAGATTAATTGGTTTTCCAATTACATCTACTCTTCAGGGACTAGGTGCATTTCCTGGTGATGATAATCAGTTTATTGGAATGTTGGGTATGCATGGCACTTATGAAGCGAACAATGCAATGCATGATTGTGATTTGTTAATAAATATTGGAGCAAGATTTGATGACAGAATAACTGGTAAGATAGATGAATTTTCACCTAACTCAAAAAAAGTTCATATTGATATTGACCCTTCATCAATTAATAAAATAATCAAAGTAGATTTACCAATTGTTGGAGATGTAAATGAAGTTTTAAAAGCAACTATAAAAAATTTTAATAAAAAAAAGAATGGATTAAAAAACTCTAATAAGCAGCATATTTCAAAGTGGTGGGAACAAATTCAAAAATGGAGAACTAAAGACTCTTTAGGATTTATTAATAGTGAAAGCACAATCAAACCTCAGCATGCTGTTCAAAGATTATATGAGTTGACAAAAAATCAGGATACTTATGTGACTACTGAAGTAGGACAACATCAAATGTGGGCTGCACAACATTATAAATTTAATAAACCCAACAGATGGATGACATCTGGTGGTCTTGGAACTATGGGCTATGGTCTCCCAGCTGCTATAGGTGTTCAAATTGCTAATCCAGATAAACTTGTTGTTGATATAGCAGGTGAAGCATCAATTTTAATGACCATGCAAGAGATGTCTACAGCAGTACAATATAATTTACCAATTAAAATTTTTATTCTTAACAATCAATACATGGGTATGGTTAGGCAATGGCAAGAATTACTTCATGAAAAAAACTATTCAGAGAGTTATTCAGAAGCATTACCTGATTTTGTTAAATTAGCAGAAGCATATGGATGTAAAGGAATTAAAGCTGAAAATCCTAATGAATTAGATGCCAAGATAAAAGAAATGGTCAATCACGATGGACCTGTAATATTTGATTGTCATGTTGATCCGAATGAAAACTGTTTTCCCATGATTCCTTCAGGTAAACCTCATAATCAAATGATATTAGGACCTAATGATAAAGAAGAGAATAAAATAACAGGAAAAGGAAAAGCGTTAGTCTAATGGCAAAGCCTAAATCAGCATATAGTATACCAACAAAAAAAGGTAAACTAGATACCCATATATTTGTTGTCTGGGTAGATAATGAAGCTGGAGTATTAGCTAGAGTAGTCGGATTATTTTCTGGAAGAGGATATAATATTGAATCTTTAGCTGTAGCAGAAATTGATCAGACAAAAAATATTTCAAGAATAACAATCGTTACAACTGGTACGCCCCAAGTTATTGACCAAATTAAATTACAATTAAAAAAACTTGTTCCAGTTCATAAAGTTGCTGATTTTAAAAGGGAGGATAAAAAAGTGATTTTTAAGGAAATGGCTTTACTTAAGGTTGTAGGGAAGAAAAAAAAGATAGAAAAATGTCTTAAAGCCTGTAAAAGTTTTCACCCAGTAGTATTGGATAAAACAAAGCAATCAGTTGTTATTCAAATAACTGCTTTAAGAAGAGAAATTGATAAAATGAGTAAAAAATTAAAACCTCTTGGTCTTACGAGCACTTCAAGGACAGGGGCCATAGCAATGACTAGGGGTGCAGAAATTTTTAAATAAATTACACGAGGAGATAAAAAATGAAAATGTTTTATGAAAAAGATACAGATGTAAACTTAATTAAAGATAAAAAAATTGCAATTTTTGGGTACGGAAGCCAAGGACATGCTCATGCATTAAATTTAAAAGATAGTGGTGTTAAAGAGGTTGTGGTTGCTTTAAGAGACGGTTCTTCAAGTATTCCAAAAGCTGAGTCTAAAGGGTTAAAAGTTATGAATTTATCTGATGCAGCTGAATGGGCAGATGTTGTGATGATTTTAACCCCAGATGAATTACAAGCTGAAATTTATAAGAATCATATTGATCAAAGAATCAGACCTGGAACAAGTGTTGCTTTCGCTCATGGTCTAAATGTTCATTATGATTTGATTAAAGCGAGAAAAGATTTAGATGTTTTCATGGTTGCACCAAAAGGCCCTGGTCATTTAGTTAGAAGCGAATATGAAAAGGGTGGAGGTGTTCCCTGTTTATTTGCAGTGCATCAGGATGGTTCTGGTAAAGCAAGAGATTTAGCCATGTCATATGCGTCAGCTGTAGGTGGTGGCAGATCTGGAATTATTGAAACAACATTTAAAGATGAAGTTGAAACTGATTTATTCGGGGAACAAACTGTTCTTTGTGGTGGTTTAGTTGAATTAATAAAGAATGGATATGAAACTTTGACTGAAGCTGGTTATGAACCTGAAATGGCTTATTTTGAAACAGTACATGAAGTAAAGTTAATTGTTGATTTAATTTATGAGGGCGGAATAGCTAATATGAATTACTCTATTTCAAACACAGCTGAGTATGGCGAGTATGTCTCTGGACCACGAGTGGTTAATAAAGAGGAAACAAAAAAAAGAATGAAAGAAGTTTTAGCCGACATACAATCTGGTAAATTTACAAAAGAGTGGATGAATGAATGTAAAAATGGTCAAAAAAACTTTTTATCAACTCGTGCAAAACTAGCTGAACATCCAGTCGAAAAAGTTGGAGCAAATTTAAGAGCCATGATGCCTTGGATTGGTAAGAAAAAACTTGTTGATAGTGATAAAAGTTAACTTTTAAAAATGAAAAAAAAGATTTTAGTAATAGCACCTCATCCAGATGATGAAGTTCTTGGTGCTGGCGGTATTTTAGCAAAATCAAAAGAGTTTGGTTTTAAAACAAAAGTTTTAACTATTGGTACAAATTTTGCTCCACCAATTAAAAAAGAGAGGTTAGAAAAAAGTATCAAGGAGGCAAAAAAAGCACATAAAATTTTAAAAGTTGATAAGAGTGTTTTTTTTAACATACCTGCATTAACAGTACATAAAGAGCCAACGGAAATTTTAACAAGTCGAATAAGTGAAGAAATAAAAAGTTTTGATCCTTCTATTGTTTTGATACCATTTCCAGATATGCACCAAGATCACAAAGCTGTTTTTAATTTATCAATGGCTGTAACAAGACCAAAAGGAATTGGAAAAAAAATTTCTTTAGTTGCATGTTATGAAGTTCCATCAGCAACGTATTTTAGTGCACCCAACATTGAACCAAACTTTTATCCAAACTGGAACGTAGATATAAGTTCATCAATCAAAAAAAAAAGTAATGCAATGAAAGAATATAAGTCCACATTTCAAAAAAATGAATTTGCAAGATCTACCAAAGCAATTAATTCTCTAGCTTCATTCAGAGGTTCACAAGTAGGCTTTAATTACGCAGAGTCCTTTTATATTATTAGACACCAAAGTAAAAATATTTTATTTTAGTGGATGCAAGAAGACAAAAATTTTTCTTTTAAAGTTTATAAAAAAGATCACAAACATCAAATTATAAGATTATTTAAAAAGATTTTTAAGATTAATTTAAATGCTAATAATTGGAACTGGAAATTTAAAAAAAATCCTAATGGTAAAAATAAAATAGTTTTAGTTTTTTTTAAAAAGAAACTGATAGGTCATTGTGCGGCGATCAAGATGAGATTTCAATATAGTGCTAAAAAGAAATTTTTTTACAGAATACAAAATTTTATGGTTGATAAAGAATATAGAGAAAAAAAAATTGCAACAAAAACTCTCGACTTTTTAATTTCAAAAATTGTAAAAGATAAAGGTCATATTATTACTTTTCCAAATAGGGATATTTCTACCAAAATATTTTCTAAAAATAGTTATAGAAAGATTTTTCATATATTTACCTATGAAAAGCTTTTAAAAAAGAAACATTCAATTCAAAAAAAATTTTTTTTAAAGAATTCGTCAATAGTTAAAATAACAAATAATGACATGAAACTCATCAATGAATGTCTTCAAAAATACAAAGTTTTGAATTTAAGAAGTAAAAATTACCTTAATTGGCGATATAGCTTAAACTTTGGTAATTATAAAATATCTAGAATATTTTTTAACAAACAAATGATCGGTATAATAATCTCCAAATTTTATTCTAGAGATAATTCAATATGTATTTGTGAAATATTTTATAAAAAGGGAAATGAGAATTTAAGATCTTTGATTAATTCTACTGTTGTTAATTTTATAAAGAATAACCCAAAAAAAATTAAGATTTGGACTATGTCCCATTTTAGTATGCATAGAAATTTGTTAGATCTAGGCTTTAAAAAAATTAATTTTAAAACAAATGTTTGTACGTATAAAAATTTACCAAAAGACAATCTTTTTAAAAAGATGTATCTATCAATGGGTGATTCAGACATTTACTAAAAATAAGTCATATCAAATTACAAAACGATTAAGATAAAAATGCTAAAATTAACAAATATTTTGCAAAATCTATTATAGATTGTATTATGTATTTTTAATTTTTATGAGCGATAAAGATAAAGTTTTTATATTTGATACCACTATGCGAGATGGCGAACAATCTCCTGGTGCATCAATGAGTCTTGAAGAAAAAATTCAAATTGCAAGAGTATTCGATGAATTAGGTGTTGATATAATAGAGGCAGGTTTTCCAATTGCTTCTCCTGGAGATTTTGATTCTGTAAAAGCTATAAGTAAAATTTTAAAAAATTCAATACCCGCAGGTTTATCGAGAGCAAGTAAAAAAGATATTGATGCATGTCATGAAGCATTAAAGTCTGCACCTAGATACAGAATACACACATTTATTTCAACTAGTCCTCTTCACATGAAACACAAATTAAATAAAACACCAGAACAAGTTTTAGAAGCAATCAAAGAAAGTGTTACATACGCAAGAAATTTTACTGATGATGTTGAGTGGTCATGCGAAGATGGTACCAGAACTGATATGGACTACATGTGTAAAATAGTTGAACTTGCAATTAAGTGCGGTGCAAAAACTATAAATATTCCTGATACGGTCGGTTATACCACACCATCTGAATTTACAAAGATTATATCAACACTTAAAAATAAAGTTCCAAATATAGATAAAGCAATTTTATCAGTACATTGTCATAATGATTTAGGTTTAGCTGTTGCAAACTCATTAGCAGGAGTTTCTGCTGGCGCAAGGCAAGTTGAATGTACAATTAATGGAATAGGTGAAAGAGCAGGCAATGCAGCTTTAGAGGAAATAGTAATGGCGATTAGAACAAGAAATGATTTAATGCCATATAAAACGGATATTAAAACAGAGTTATTAAGTAAAGCATCGAAAGTTGTATCTAATGCAACTTTTCCTGTTCAATTCAACAAAGCTATTGTTGGAAAAAATGCTTTTGCTCATGAAGCTGGCATACATCAAGATGGTATGCTTAAAAACAGAGAAACTTATGAAATTATGACACCTGAAAGTGTTGGTGTGAAAAAAACATCTTTAGTAATGGGAAAACATTCAGGTCGACATGCTTTTAAAGAAAAATTATCAGATCTTGGGTATGTAGATGTTACAGATGATATAATTCAGACTGCATTTGGTAAATTTAAGATATTAGCTGATAAAAAAAAACATGTTTACGATGATGATATCGCAGCTTTGGTTGATGATAGCATGGTTTTAGAAAAAAATGTTATAAATTTAAAATCTTTGAAAGTTTTTGCTGGAACTGGTGAACCGCAAAGAGCTGACATGACTCTTGATGTTTATGGAGAAGTGAAAAAAACTTCTGAAACTGGCGATGGACCAGTTGATGCAATATTTAAATGTATAAAAGTTTTATATCCACATGATGTAAAACTTTTGTTGTATCAAGTTCATGCAGTAACGGAAGGAACCGATGCTCAAGCAACAGTAAGTGTTCGAATTGAGGAAAATGGTAAAACAACAGTTGGACAAGCAGCAGATACAGATACATTGGTTGCATCAGCAAATGCATATTTGAGTGCATTAAATAAAATGATTATTAAAAGAGAAAAAACTGCTCCTGCTGAAGAGTATGAGAAAGAAAAAGTAAGAGGTATTTAAATGGGTATTTTTGATAGGATCAAAAAAGTTTGGAGTCAAGATATGGCTATTGACTTAGGTACTGCGAACACACTTGTTGTTGTTAAGGGTCAAGGTGTTGTGTTAAATGAGCCATCTGTAGTAGCGATAGTTGAACAGGCAGGTAAAAAACAGGTTTTAGCAGTTGGAGATGAAGCAAAAACCATGCTAGGGAGAACTCCAGGAAATATTCAAGCAATAAGACCATTAAGAGATGGTGTAATCGCAGATTTTATTGTTACAGAAGAAATGATTAAACATTTCATAAAAAAAGTCCATAAAGGAAGTACTTTTGCAAACCCAAGAATTTTAATATGCGTTCCAACTGGTTCTACACCAGTAGAAAGAAAAGCTATTCAAGACAGTGCTCTTGCTGCAGGAGCTAGAAGAGTTCAATTAATTGAAGAACCTATTGCTGCAGCTATTGGTGCTAACTTACCTATATCAGAAGCAACAGGATCAATGGTTGTTGATATTGGAGGTGGGACAAGTGAGATTGCTGTAATGTCATTAGGAGGATTAGTTTATTCAAAATCATTGAGAGTTGCTGGTGATGCAATGGATGGAGCAATGGTTAATTACATGAGAAAAGAATATAATTTGATGATAGGTGACAGTACTGCAGAAAAAATAAAAAAAGAAATAGGAACAGCTATTCCTAGCAATAATAATACATATGCTGTTAAAGGTAGAGATCTGAGATCTGGAACACCTAAGGAAGTGAATATTACTGAAGAAGATACAGCAGAAGCGTTAAATGATATTTTGAAAGAGATGGTTAATGGTATTAAAGATGCTTTAGAAAGTACTCCACCAGAATTATCAGCTGACTTAGTGGATATGGGCTTAACATTAACAGGTGGTGGAGCTTTATTAAAAAATATTGATAAAAGATTTTCTAAAGAAACAGGTTTACCTGTTCACATTGCTGATGATCCTTTATCGTGTGTTGCAGTTGGAACAGGTAAGGCTTTAGATCAAGAGCAAACATTCTCGACTATGATGACCGAATACTAAGAACAATGGCCTCAAGCAGAGATGATTTTATTATTGCAATTAGATCTGCTTTTTTAAAAAAAAGTACTCAACAAAAGTTTTCATTATTAACATTAGTTTTTATATCAATGTTTATAATTATGTTATCTAGTTTAGATTTTAGAGTTATAAGATATTTAAAAATTGGGATCAATGAATTGGTTTACAGATCAGCATTTGTTGTTTCTATTCCAGAAAATTTTTTAAAAAATACATTTCTAGAAATCAAAGAATATTCCACTTTTTTTAATGATTATAAAAAAGATAAAAAAGAGCTTAGTAATTTAAAGTCTAACAATATTTCAAGTGAGATAATTCAATTTGAAAATAAAGAATTAAAAGAATTAATTAATGATTATGTTTCTAGTTCTGACAAGATATTAGCAAAGATTATAGTCGATCAAGATAGTCCATTTTTAAAAAGTTTAATTATTAACAAAGGAAGTAAAGATAGTATTAAAATTGGTACAAATATATATGATCAATCATATTTAGTTGGAAGAGTAATTGAAGTAAACTTTAAAACAGCTCGAGTGTTATTGTTATCTGACTTAAACTCAAATGTTCCTGTCAGTGTCGCTCCTCAAAATATTCAAGCAATAATTACAGGCTCAGGGGACAACAGTGCTGAAATTAAGTATATTAAAGATAGTTCTGAAAAAGTATTTGATGAAAAGAGTATAGTCTATACATCAGGAACTGGTGGAATTTTTAAAAGTGGGATACCAATTGGTAAAATAAAATCCAACAAAGAAGATGTGAGTGACAAGACAACTGTAGAGTTTTATAGTGATTTTTCCCAATTAAAATATGTATTTGCTGAAATAGTTACCAAAACTAATATAAAAGAAAGTAATTTAGAAACATCTCAAAATGAGAATTCAAATCAAAATCTCTTAGATGCGAAACTAAAAATCCTTGAAGATGAGCTAAACATTATTGAAGACACTAACATAAAATTTAAAGAGGAAAATGAGTTTTTAAAAAATAAAATTAACAATCTTAATAGTGCGATTAACAGTTTAGAAAATAAAATTTCTTCTCAAAAAAAAGAAATAGAAAAATTCGATTTAGATACTAAAGAAGTAGAATTTTTGAAAATGAATTTATACTATGGACATAAGTGTAGAAGATCTTTTTTTAATACCAAAGGTTTTACAGTTGGAAGTGATGAATATAAAACTTGTGTTCTTAACAAAGGAAGAAAAAATTAATGGTTAGTTTTAAAACAAAAGGTCCATTTTTTAAATTATATTCCTGGTTACCAATAATAATTTTGATTATTTCGGTATTAAATGAATTTAATTTTAATTACTTAAATTTGAAGTATTTCTCATTTAATTTTCCATTTATTTTAATATTTTTTTTCACATTAAAAGAATTTAAACATTTTGATTATTTTTTTGTTTTTCTTTCAGGATTAATCAATGATACTGTTGTTGGATTACCATTAGGTATTAGCAGTCTATCATATATATTTATTTGTATCGCAACATCTTATTTTAGAAATATTACTATAAGGCCTAATCCAATCAAAGATTGGTTTTATTTTTTATTTATTATAAGCCTTATTAATTCGATTAATTATTCAATCTTAACTTTATTTTTTTCATTTGATCTAATTTTGATGAATTATTTAGTAAATACTTTTTTTACTTTTTCATTTTATATAATTTTTGCATCACTTTTTAAATTTTATCTTAAGGGTTTAGATGATTAGTTCTTCTAGTGAAAATGTAACTAAACTTAATTCTATTAATAGAAGGATGTTTATTACTGGCTCACTTAAATTTTTTGTAATGATAGGGCTTGTGAGTAGATTATTTTTTTTACAGGTTAAAGAAAATAAAAAATATTTAACACTTTCAGATAAAAATAGAATTAGAGAATGGAAATTACCACCAGTCAGAGGTGAATTTCATGATTATTTTGGTAATGTTATTGCAGGAAATTATGAGGCATACCAACTTCATGTTATTCCAGAAGAGGTAGAAGATTTTAGGTATGTTGTTTATAGATTAAAAGATTTATTAAATTTGTCTGATAAAGAATTTAAAAAAGTCTTAAAGAAAAAAAATGAAATAAAACCTTGGGAGACATTAATTATTTCAGACAATTTAAATTGGAGCAATTTTTCAAAAATAAATAACCACTTATATGATTTAAATGGTGTAAAGCCAGTTATTTCAATTTCAAGAAATTATCCTTTTAAAGATAATTTTACTCATGTTCTTGGCTATGTAAGTCAAGCAAATGAAAGTGATATTGAAAATACCGAAATTATTAAGAAAAACTTTGTTCCAGGTCTTAAAGTTGGAAAAGTAGGTTTAGAAAAATCATTAGAAGAAAAATTAATTGGATCAAATGATATTGAGAGATATGAAGTAAATGCTTATGGCAGAAGAATTAGTCAACTAGAATTTCAAAAAGGCGAAAAAGGGAAAACCTTAAGATTAACTTTAGATACAGAGGTTCAGAAACTAGCTAATGAATTACTAAAAGATAAAGCAGGATCAATATGTGTAATGGACATTTACACGGGCTCTATTATTGCAATGCATTCTTCTCCCTCATTTGATCCAAATTTATTTGTTTTTGGAATAAGTCAAGATGATTGGCAAATTATCAGAAACAACCCAATGAAACCTTTAGTTAATAAAACTCTCCAAGGAAATTATTCACCTGGATCAACAATAAAGCCAATAGTCGCTTTATCGGCTTTAGAAAATGGAATTATCGGTACAAACTTTACAGTTAATTGCACAGGTAAGACAGAAATGTACGGACAAACTTATCATTGCTGGAAAAAAAAAGGACACGGATTTGTTAGTTTGAGAAATGCAATGAAACAATCTTGTGATACATATTTTTATGAAATAGCCCGTAAACTTGGGGTAGATAAGCTAAGTGAAACAGCAAAAAAATTTGGACTTGGTAAAGAGGTTTTCGGTGATTTGTTTAATATTGAAAAAAGAGGATTGGTACCAAATACCCAGTGGAAAAAAAATGCTTTAGGTAAAGGTTGGCTTTTAGGTGAGACTATGATTACTGGAATTGGGCAAGGTTATATTCAAACAACTCCAATACAATTATGTTTAATGACAGCACAAATTGCTAATGGGGGTTTTAAAATTTATCCACATATTATTGTTGATGAAAATAAAGAGTCCCCTGAAGATAAATATACAAAATTATTTAAGGACGCAAAAAATATTAGAATTGTGCAAGACGCAATGTTTGGATCAACAAATGAAGTTATGGGAACTTCTTATCGTTCAAGAATTAATGACCCTAAATATCAATTTGCTGGAAAGACAGGAACAGCCCAAGTAAAAAAAATTACTGAAAGGGATAGAGAGCTAGACTTAAAAACATTTGAAATTCCTTATGAGGAAAGAGATCATGCTTTATATATTGCCTTTGGACCATATAAGCATCCTAGATATGCTTTAAGTATTATAGTTGAACACGGAGGCAATGGAAGTACCACAGCTGCTCCTATGGCAAAAAAATTATTTAAATTAATAATTGATCGACATGAATTAAGAGACTCAATTAGTAGTAAAAAATATATGGATATTTAATGTATCAACATACTAGAATTAATAGTAGCAACTTCAATATATTTCAAAAATTTAAAAATTTTGATTATATTTTATTAGCTTGTATTTTACTTTTAGGTTTTATCAGTCTTGCCACCATGTATTCAACTGATGGAGGAAAAATTCTATTCCATACCAAAAGTCATTTTATTAAATTGGTTGTATTTACTATTATGATGTTAATATTTTCTTTTATTAATATTAAATATTGGTTTTTTATAGGTTATTTCTCTTATATAGTTGTGATTGGCTTATTAATTTGGACATATTTGTTTGGAGTAACTTCCTCGGGCTCCCAAAGATGGATAGACTTATATTTTATCAATCTTCAACCCTCCGAGCTCATGAAAATTTTTATTATTTTATGTCTTGCTAAATATTTTCATCGTATGAGATTAGAAAATGTGAATTCTGTATATACAATACTTACATCATTAATAATAATTTTATTACCAATGGGTTTAGTAATTGTACAACCTGACCTAGGAACCTCACTTCTTATAGCAATTAGTGGTATAGCTGTATTATGGTTTGCTGGAATCAATCATAAATATTTTATTTATACAATGTTAGGGTTTGTAATTTCTTTACCTTTCATAATTGCTTTTTTAAAACCTTATCAAAAGTTAAGAGTTTTAACTTTTTTAAATCCTGATAGAGATCCACTTGGTGCAGGATATCAAATTATTCAATCGAAAATTGCAGTAGGATCTGGAGGAATATTCGGAAAAGGTTTTTTAAAAGGAACTCAAAGTTATTTAGAGTTTTTACCTGAAAAACATACAGATTTTATTTTCACTCTTTTTTCAGAAGAGTTTGGTTTTGTAGGATCATTTATTCTTCTTTTAATTTATACGATTATTATTTATCGAATAGTGGCAATAGGAGCCTCCTCAAGAAGTTATTTTGGAAAGATATTTTGCTATAGTTTTGGTGCAGCAATATTTGTCTATATAACAATTAATATGAGTATGGTTCTTGGTTTATTGCCTATTGTTGGATCACCTCTTCCAATTATGTCTTATGGAGGTTCGTCTATGTTAGCAACAATGATTGGTTTTGGAATAGTTATGAGTGCAAGAGTTCACAATCAACAATCAATTGCTTAAGTATAATTTGTCGCTTAAATTTATTTTAAAATTAATTGTATATAAGTAAGATGAATAAAAATTTTAAAGTAGGGATAATTGGAGCAGGTATTCAAGGAATTTCTAATGCCTTATTTCTTCAAAAAAAAGGTTTTCAAGTTACAATTTTTGATAAGGACGAACCGGGAAGCCCAGCTGCATCATATGGGAATGCGGGGCATTTTTCTCCATATGCATCTTTATCCTTGAATAGAACAGATGTGCTTGCTGATGTTCCAGCAATGTTATTAAGCTCAACAGGTCCTTTAGCACTTAAATGGAATTATGTACCAAAAATGATTCCTTGGTTCATTAGATTTATTTTAAATACATCAAAAAATAAAATGATGCATACAGCAAAAAATATGCATCAAATTTTGGATCTAGCTTTACCAGCATACGATGAACTATTTGAAGAAATAGACCTAGAAGGACTGGTTGAAAATAAAGGAATACTTTATATTTGGAATAATAAAGACCTAAAAAGTCGTGAGCTAGAAATAAGGGTTAGAGATGAACTGGGAGTGAAACAGCAACTTGTTAACAAAGATGAAATTTATGATTTAGAACCGAATATCAAACCTTTTTATCATGCTGGAGTATATTATCCTTACGCAAGACATGCTAGAAATCCAAAAAAAATATTGTTGAAGTTTTTTGAACTATTCTTAAAAAAAGGTGGAAAATTTCACAAAATGAATATTAAAAATATTCAATTTGAGGAAGAAAAACCAATATTTATAACTGAAAATCAAAAATACATTTTTGATAAAGTCGTTATTGCTTGTGGAGCATTTTCAAAAAGATTAACTGATAATTTAGACGAGAAAATCCCTTTAGATACAGAAAGAGGTTATCACGTTCATTTTAAAAATTGTGATCATCTTTTAAATAGACCAGTAATATTTTCAAATAGAGGATTTGGTATTACACCAATGGAACAAGGTTTAAGAGTTGTTGGTACAGTAGAATTTGGTGGTTTGGATAATCCATTATCAAAATCAAGAATTAAAAATTTGGTAAATAATGCAAAATATATGTTAGGAGATTTACCAGACCACGAAGATGAATGGTTGGGTTTTAGACCAACATTACCAGATTTTTTACCAGTAATGGGTCCATCAAAAAATCATAAAAATGTTTTTTATTGTTTTGGTCATCATCATTTAGGATGGACATTGGGACCAATATCTGGAAAGATTGTCTCTGGAATGATAGCTAGAGAAAATACTAATTTAAATTTAGATCCTTATAGCTCAGTAAGATTCAGTTAATTTATGCAAAATACTAAAGCATATATAATGTTGGTTTGTGCAACATTATTTTGGGCTGGGAATTTTATGGTTGGGAAATTTGCTTTTTTAACAAACATTCCCCCTATGTCTTTAGTATTTTATAGATGGTCTTTAGTGTGGCTTATATTGTTGCCTTTTACATTTAAAGAAATTGTAAAGTCTAAAGAGATAATTTTAAAAAATTTACCGTTATTATTTTTTTTAGCTTTAACAAGCGTTGGTTTGTTCAATTCATTTACTTATTTGTCGTTGGTCCATACGCAGGTAATTAATGCCTCTCTTTTTAATACCGCTATTCCTGCAATTATTATTTTACTTTGTTTTATCTTAAAAATTGAAAAAACCAATAAATATCAAATTTTTGGTCTTATTATTTCTGCATTAGGTATCCTATCTATAATAACGAAACTAAATTTAGAAATAATTATGTCTCTAAATTTTAATAAAGGGGACTTAATTATGATTGGAGGTGTAATTACTTGGGGTTTATATTCGTCCTTTCTTAAAAGAAAAACATTTACCTTACCGCTTCTCACTTTAGTTCATGTTTTATGTTCATTTGGATTAATTTTTATTTTTCCACAATTTATTTATGAGTTTTCACAAGGACAGAAAATTGATTTAAATATAGATTTATTTTATATTCTTATTTTTTTAGCATTATTTCCAAGTATCGGTTCTTATTATTGTTGGGCTGGAGCTGTTTCTATTATAGGAGCAAATAGAGCGGGAATTTTCTTATCTTTAATACCCTTATTTAGTACAATAATGGCAATATTTTTCTATAAAGAAGAATTTCAATTTTTTCATTTGATTGGAGCAATTTTAATTATATTAGGTTTATATTTATCAAATAAGGAAATTAAAAATGCTTAAAGTTGCAATTTTAGATGATTATCAAAATGTTTCACAACAATTTTTGGATTTAGAAAAACTATCTGGAAAATACGAATTTAAAATTTTTAGTGAGCCCTTTATTGATGAGGCAGATGCCCTAGATCAATTGGCTGATTTTGAAGCTTTGTTGATAATGCGGGAAAGAACACCAATGACAAAAAATTTAATTGATAATCTAAGTAAATTAAAATTCATTATCACAAGTGGTTTAAGAAATAGATCTATTGATCTTGAAGCGGCAAAAAAAAGAAAAGTCATAGTTTGTGGAACAGAGTCTAATATACATCCTACCCCTGAGTTGACCTGGGCTTTAATATTAGGGCTTGCAAGAAATTTGAAAGAGGAAATTGACAATATGTATCAAGGCTATTGGCAAACAACTGTTGGAATTGAATTAAAAGGAAAAATTTTAGGTTTAATTGGTCTTGGTAGAGTAGGTTCACAAGTAGCAAAAATTGGCAAAGCTTTTGGAATGCAAGTAATGGCTTGGAGTGAAAATCTAAATTTAGATACTTGTAAAGAACTAGATGTTCTACCGAGCAGTAAAGAAGATTTAATAAAAAATTCTGACTTCTTATCAATCCATGTTCAAGGGGGAGAACGATATAAAGATTGTATCACTTTGAAAGAGTTAGATAAAATGAAAAAAACTGCTTTTTTAATTAATACATCTAGGGGGCCAATAATAAATGAGGATGATTTGATAATCGCTTTGTCAACAAATGAAATTGCAGGAGCAGGATTAGATGTATATGAGAAGGAACCTTTACCAGAAAATAATAAATTAAGATTTTTACCTAATGCATTATTAACTCCACATATTGGATATGTGACAGCAGAAAATTACACCATTTATTATAGTCAAATGATTGAAGCATTAGAGAGTTGTGTTAATGGCAAGCCAATTCGTATTATTGATTAAAAATGGATTTACCTGTTGTAAATCATGTGGATTATTTTGCGAAAATTGGTGATGATCATAAATTTCCTATAGAAAAATTTGGTGAACTTGCAAATTATTTAATCAAAGAAAATATAGTTAAGAAATTTCATGAACCCTATCCATGCTCTGAAGAAACGTTAAAGAGAGCTCATTCTGAAAATTATATCAAGAACATAAAAAATAAAACTTTAGATAAAAATGGTATTAAAAAAATTGGTTTTCCCTTAGTTGATAGTGTTGTTCAAAGATCTTTAGTTGCAACAGGTGGTACAGTTTTGGCATCTAAGCTTGCAATTAAATATGGTCTTGCATGCAATACTGCTGGCGGAAGTCATCATGCAAATTTTGATGGAGGGGCAGGTTATTGTGTATTTAATGATGTTGCTGTTGCTGCTCAGTATTTGCTTAATTGTGGATTGGCTGGAAGGATTTTAATTGTTGATTTAGATGTACATCAAGGGAATGGTAACTCAGATATATTTAAAGATAATAAAAATGTATTTACTTTTAGCATGCATTCTAAATCTAATTATCCTGCAAAAAAATCAATTAGTGATCTAGATGTAGAGCTCAATGATAATATGGAAGATAAAGAGTACATAAAAATACTTAATTTTTATTTAAATCAGCTAAATCAAGAAAATTTTGATTATGTCTTTTATATTGCTGGTGTTGATGTCCATTTTAATGATCGTTTAGGTAAATTAAAAATTTCAGACGAAGGAATTAAAAAAAGAGATGAAATAGTAACACAAAATTTTTTTTCAAAAGGTATTCCATTATGTGGAGTTCTAGGTGGAGGATATAATAAAGATTTTAATAAACTTGTTGAATTACACTCTTTTTTACATCAATCATGTGCTAAATTATTATAACTATATGACGAAAAAAAATCCTAATCTTACCGCAGAACAAAAACTAGTTTTGTTTGAGGATGGAACTGAATCTCCTGGAACAAGTGAATTAAATAATGAAAAGCGTAAAGGAAGTTATCATTGTGCTAATTGTGGAGTAAAATTGTTTGACTCCAACACTAAATATGAAAGTGGATCAGGTTGGCCATCATTTTATGAGTCTTTACCTGATGTTTTCGAAACTAAAACAGATCATTTACTGGGTTATGCTCGAATAGAATATCATTGTAAAAATTGTGGTGGTCATCATGGTCACATCTTTGAAGATGGACCACAACCTACTGGCAAAAGATATTGTAATAACGGTGTATGCTTAATTTTTAAAGAAAAAGAATGATTATCAAATATATTAGTTTTTTAATTGGAATTATTTGGTCGTATTCAATAATAAAAAC
>Ga0315315_10001794_pt1 | contig 19710 bp, 31 predicted proteins | sample M140m3416metaG_FD_203699 | JGI IMG/M metagenome (GOLD analysis project Ga0315315, IMG submission 203699) | Ammonia-oxidizing marine archaeal communities from Monterey Bay, California, United States - M1 40m 3416 | ecosystem: Environmental > Aquatic > Marine > Intertidal zone | place: USA...
ACGAATTTTGGCAGTCATAACCCTTAATGACACCAAATAGGCCAAAGGTAGATCCTACCTTCGGAGCGCGCCCCCGTCCGCGCGGTCAAAGACGGGATTTTATATGAGCGATTTACCAGAACGGAAAGATCATCACTTCTATAACCCGTGGGAGCTAGATGCAGAGTATTGCGATGAATGCGACTCTGAGCTTGGATACACGGAAGACGAGTTAGGACGAGAGATTACTTGGTGCTTTTCCTGTGAAAATAATAACTAACCTATCTTACAGGGTTCACTGATATCCCCATTTGAGCCGCTTTTTGTTTATAGAGAAAAGGTATTTGATCCATTGCCACCCCGTTAATTTGAGCGGTAGTGAATCGAAGCACAGAAAACCCCATTAATAAAGCTTCATTATATTTAATAATGTCCTCAGTGAATCCTTTGCCGCGAGTATGTCGCCCGCCAGCAAAGACACCACCTTCAACCTCAATAGCAATTTTTAGATCAGACGGCAATAACAAGAAATCAAACCTCCAACGGCGATCCTCTTTCAGCCCTCGAAATATCACCTCTCTTTTGAAAGGTATACCGATTACGTCAAGCTTCCAAGCTAGATCATCTTCTGCCTGACTCATAGATTTCTTTCTGATAGATATTTAATATTCAACCCCGCCAAAGTACATAGACGGTTTTTTTCATCTAGACCTTTAGGCGTTAGCCTTGGGAATCCTTCAGAGGTGCTAGCAAACCCCAATTTAACAACGGGCGCAAGAAAGGATTCTGGCACAGGCTCTTTGGCCATAATTGATAGGATCACACCTAATCGAGTGTTTTGAGTTTTAGACAGTGCCATCTCTCATCATGTCCGCTAATCTAACCGCTCTATCGCCAACCTGATTGGCCCATTTGCTATCAAGCATTTCTGCTGATGCGGTATCCCAATTCTTTGCCTCTACTGCTGACAAGAAGTTTTTAAACAAGGACAACCTTGTTGACCCTAGATTGAAGGTCATATTTATTAATACTCTTTGGCGAACATCATCTAATGAATCAAAAAAATCATAGCGCTCTTTTACTTCTTTAACCGCTATTTCTATATCTTGCTCTAAGTATGCGTTCACTTGGGACGGCTCTACGCTTGATCCAATAAGCTGTCCGTGCTCTGGGTCGCCCTCTTTTACTAAATGCCCAACTCCGCAAGTAGCATATCCCAGATGGTCTTCATACACCTCAAATACACACCCTTCATCTCTAATCAGCTCGCTTTGCAGCTTATCTTTGTCGAAACCACTCATCACGCTTCCTTTTAAATGCTTGCAGGGCGAAGGTGTTTCTGACATGCGTTTCAACCAAGTCTTGAAACTTTTCAGGAACTTTTGCCAGAGCATCCCTTCGCTCCTCCTTTGTTTTCATTTGCACAATTTCAGCCGCGTAAAATCTAGGCATTTTTTCATTGTTCATATCTACGTCCAGACTTTTACTTTTTTTCCGCCCCAGTACTCTACGGCGTGTCCCTCATCCATAAGGATCTGACACATACTGACACCGTCAGATGTTCTAGGTATACCCAAAATCCTACCGTACTTGCCTCGACCTAATGACTCTATTCGCATATCCTGAGAGCACAGATCTATAAGCCTATCTTTGGCCGCTAGACCTAAAACCTTCTCAGCTTTGTTCCTAGTTCTAGACTCAGGCGTATCAATTCCAGCTAATCTAATTCGTTGTTTTTTCAACCAAACGTCAAAACCTAGATCAATATCTACATCAATTGTATCGCCATCAATGACCCGAACCAAGCTAGCTTTATAGGTATACATTACTTCGCGGAGCTGTCGCCAGCCTTCTCTTTTGCCTTGCCTACATTCAAAGCGATAAGCTCGATAATAGGATATACATATTTACCCATGAATTCGTCATCTTTAGGCGTTGGAGTAGCCGCGCATATAGCACTAGATACCGCCACGAACATTCCCGCATAACTCAATAAATCACTCAATAATTCCATTGTCCTTCTCCTCTGGCTCAGCGTTTATATTCTTGTAATAGTCCACAATGTTCAACATCTGCCGGATATATCGTTTTACCTCTGCCATATTAGATGACAAGTTTTCATAACCTTTCGTGCTGACGGCATACCAAACATTGACCGGAGCATCACCATTATCTAAGTCTGCGACGTACTCTTGCATCAGCTCTGGATTCAATACCGTCCATTCAACTTCTAATGGCATAATCTTATCAGGTAAAACAGGGTGATACACGGGAGCCGGAACCTCTACCTTGACCACTTTGACAGGCTGCACTTGCGGCGGAGGGCTGTTCCAACTACAACCCACGGACAACAAGCTAGTCGCGAGTAGTAATAACCGTGAGCTCATCAAACACCTCCTTGGTTCCTTTGTTTATGATCTTCTCTATTAATTTTGGCTTTCTTAATGAGAGCATATTGAGATCATGTTTAGCAAATTTGGCTCGCAAGTTGCTTGTTTCTTGCGCGGCTTCTTGATTAGCTTTTTGTAGATCATTAACTTGAGCCATCATATCTTCGACCCTGTCTTTTTGATCTAATATCTGTTGATTTTGATCTTCTATTTCTAACTCTAGAGTTTTTTGATTTGCTACCGCTACTTTTATTTGGGTAATCAAGCTATCAATTTCTGCTTGAGTTTTGTCGTAATACATCTTAAACCCTATCGCTGATAACATTAAAAGAAAAGCCAACGCCGCGCTGATTTTTAATCCCATGTGTACACCTTTAGACCTATTTCTTTACCCTTAACTGAGATCTCATTGTGGTATCTTAGCCCTTTTTGTACTGCTTGAGCAGTAGATTCTCCAATAAGCACACTAACTCCTTCCGCCTTCGTGGCTGACTCAAGCCTAGCCGCTGTATTCACGGCATCGCCTATGGCTGTGTAATCAAACCTCGTAGAGCTGCCCATATTGCCCACAATAGCGTTTCCCGTGTTTATTCCTATGCCTATCTGAATGTTCGGCTTATTGTCACAGGAAAGCTCTTTGTTTAACTCTATCATTCCCAATTCTATGTCTTTGGCGCATTGAACTGCGAGAGACTCATGACCAGGCATCGGCAGAGGCACATTCCATATCGCCATCATCGCGTCGCCTATGTACTTATCTACAAGACCTCCATTCTTTTTAACAGCGTCTGACTGAACTGTAAGCGCTCTATTCATGACATATGTGACTTCTTCCGGCTCTAATTGCTCAGATAAGGATGTAAAGCCACGAACGTCTGTGAAAAAGAATGTTGCATAAGCCCTTTCCCCGCCAAGCGTAAGCTTTTCAGGATGTTTTTGAAGCTGAGCTACCTGTCTAGGGTCAAGATAATGCTCAAACTGTCCTTTGATCTGCTGTCTAAGTCTCCACTGCTCAGCGAAGTTGAAATAAAACGCTACTGATGCGGCTATAAATTGACTAATTAGCGACCAGCTAACATCAATTAACAGTCCTGCGTTTACCATGAAAGCCCCAAAATAAGCCGTTGCTGACCAAATAATCAAAGCCAAGCAAACACCAAGCCCTACTCCAGAAAAGCTGATAGATGCCCATACAAGAGCCACAGTAGCAAGAAGCAACGCAAGTTCAGCCGCAACAGCATAATCAGGCGAATATGGAGAGCTTTGATTAAGCATTGACTCTGATAAAGCTGCTTGTATGTAATGCGGATACATCAATCCCGCTGGGGTTGATATTTGAGGCATAACTCCTTTTGCTGTCACGCCAACAAAAACAAATTTCCCGCGCACCGCTTCAAGGCTATCTAGCGATGTTTCACGTGGAACAACCCACGAAATCCACTTTCTACCCATGCTGTCCACAGGAACAGCGGGAATACCCTTCACTACTACTTCTTGTATGCCGTTTTCATTAAATTTTATTATGTAAGTGTCTGACCCCGTAAGCGTTTTCAATACCTGCGTCCCGAAAGCAGGAACCCAGCCGTCAGGAGTCCTCATAAGCAAGGGCATTTTTCTTAGCAGTCCATCAGCATCTAATGGCGCTGAAACTATTCCTTGGCTTACGCGCAATGACGGAATATTTTGCAGAACACCTTCAATCATTATGCCGCCTGACGGCTTGCCAACAGTCACCGTGCCTACAGGGTCAGGATAGCTTTGATTATCCGTTTCAAACATAGCCACCACTGAAGGGGAATATGACAACGCCTCAGAAAAAGCTTCATCACCACCAAGGCGATCAGGCTGAGGGAAGCTTATAACCCAGCCAACTCCTATAGCCCCCGCCTGCATGATGTCATTATGTATTTCAGCAAGTCTATTTCTTGGTAACGGATAACCGCCTTCCTTTGCTATATCTTGATCTGTTATGTTTAGCACAGAAAAGTAATCACTCGCTTGCGGAGCTTCTATTAACGCGTCAAACCAGCGAAGCTTTATCATCTCTACAGGAGCTAATCCTGCTAATATAGGTATGGTCAAAACTGTTAAAACCCCAAGAAACCTAATCACGACCCCTGCCTGATTACTATTACTGAGTCACCACCGCCGTTAATTGTTACGGTATTTGATACTCCGCCTTGTATCAATATTACGGTGTATGCTTGCGCTCCAGATATATCAAGACGTACAGAGCTGGACACATTTCTTCGCAAGCTGATGCCCTGTCCTTGAATCAATGACGTTATTTGAGTAACAGGATCTTGGCCTATTGACGTACCTCTTATATCAACAGACGTTGCTTGCAACCCCAAAACGTCTTGATCGCTACCAAACTCCAGCGCATCCACTATATTGAGCAAATCTTCTAGGAAGTTTACATCTAAGTAATTTATATCTAACTCAGTAAACTCTAACTCGTTAACATCTAAAAACTCTTGATCTAAATAATCAATATCAAGCTCATTAAAATCTAAGATGTCTCTTTTAGCGACTACTACTTCATCTTTGGAGACTGAAATTTGCTTGGGTGGCGACACAATCAGCAGGTTATCAATTAACTCTAGCGTTAAATCTAAAATCACAGGATTACTCGGCACTGATTCGTACACGTTAACCGTGGTCGCTTGATAAGGCTTATTCAAAGCAACAGAACCCATGGCAGTGGTGACCACTATTTCTCCGCTAGCGTAGCCGTTTGCATCTGGAAGCAAGATAATTAGAGATCGCCCTAGCTCATCAACGGTGCAAGTAAAGTCGGTGCCTCTAATAGCTATATCAGCTGTCGGCGTGGTTATGCGTATGTTTTCTTTGTTGATGCGACCTAAAGCGCCAGTGACGAACCTAGCTGTGCCGCTAGCAAAATTTAACGCCATTTTAGACTTGCTAGGATCTGGATCGTAAATGTACTCATCTATTGTAAGGATAGAATGCTCTGTGAGCCTTACAACTGATGAATCAAGAAATGTAGCCTCTAGCCTTCCGTTAGAAGTGCGCAAATCGTCCATTAGGCGCAGGTCAAAATCTAACTGGGCATTGTAACCCTTATCGCGGAAAACCCGTGCAGCGCCCGTTACGTCGCTTATAGCGCCTATATCAGCAGCTAGTGCTGCCGCCTTGGTCGTTTTGTATGATGCAAAGAGTGCCATTGCTAGTAGTAGAGATAATTTTAAGCCAATCATTGTTCTGAGTGCTCTGTTGTTGGATATTAAAAGTCCTACCGCTACCCGTCTGATCTAAGTAAAAATATCCTGAAGCCGCTCCGTCTCCATCATAAGTCACGGTATTGTTTGATCCATCTATATCCATGTAGTTAGTAGCTGAATCTATATCAATATTAGAGGTGATAGTGTTGCTAGACCCGTTAATGATCCAATCCAAGTCAATCGTGTCAGCAAGCGCCGCTGTGCCCACATTGAGAGTGAAGGTGTTTGTGCTGCCGGTAACGTCAACATTGTAGTTACCGCTATCAGCCGAGAATGTATTTGTAGGATCTACCTGAATAGTGAAGTTGTTGCTATCACCGTCAAACTCAAAAAACCCCGTAACAGAGTTAGCGTATATGTCGCCTAGGAATTTATTAGTGTTACCTATTTGATTTATATCCAAAGTCAGGCCGGTGCCATCAAGATCAAGAGCAGTTAGACTGCCCGCTGCGGACAATAGTCCGCCAATAATGTTGCTATTACCTAACTGTTCTAGGTCTATGTTTGCAGTGTTCCCCGCTTGGTCTACATAAATCTCATTATCAGCGCTGTGAGCATTAATGGACAGGCACCCAGTAACCAGCAAGATAACCCTGCTTAATTGTCTCCAGCACGGCGGTTTCAATAGCAGTCTGAAGCGCAATACCAACACTCTCGTTTTGAACAATGCCATTCTCAATCTCGATCAGTTTAGTGCCTTCGGCTATAAACCGAAAAGTATCTTGTGAGTAACCCACGCTTAAAATGGATTTAGTCACAAGAACCTCAAGCAAAACTTTCCCCGTGGATACTGAGACTGTGCGTAGAGATATAGTTACGGTGTCCTGCCGGTATTCCTTGTCCGCACCAATCCCTAAGTAACGCGCACCGAAACCGCCTGATTTCAAGTTGCTTTCATATCCTATCACCCCGCCATGCATCAATAAACCGGCAAAAGCAAGGGGCATAAGATCCTTTTCTTCGTTAAATTGCTTCCTAGTGCTTCGTATTAACTGTCTTTCTTTGGTTACGTTATCTAATCCAACGCGCTCCACAACATCAAAAAATTGACCGCTGCTCGCGTGCTTCAAAGCTCGTATTAAGTACGCTTCAGGAGCTTGCGTAACCGCTGAGCTGAAGTCGGCATACTGACTATTGCTTCGTCTTGCTCCCGTGGAGTCATTGAAAGCTCCACTATATATTGCTACTACAGGTTTTCTTTTAGGGGGGATGGCAGACGCAAGTTCTGATAGTATTAATTCTGATACTGACGCTACGTTTTCCGGCTCTATAAAGCCCAACTTTCCGCCTTTGTTCAGTTTTTGCAAGGTACAACTAGAAAGTGAAGCTACCAATAGGCACGGTAATAGTAGTAGTCCCACCCTCTGAGTCAGTGATTGTGAGAGTAATTGTTTCGCCCTCTGTTTCATATTCTATGATATTGCCTTCAAGCTCCAACACTCCTGAAGTTTGCGGTGTTTCTCCAAACAAGTTGTCAACTAACTGCCTAGACAATTGCGCGTATATCCTGCTTTCTAGGTTGCGAATAAATCGTGCCAAGGTGGTGTTTTGAGCCTCTCTTTCTAGCTCTTCTTGGTACGCTTTTATCTCTTCCTTGATAGCCTCTTTTCTATTAAAAGTTTGATTCTCAATGGTTAAGTAATGACTCGATGTGGCCTGACCCGAAAAACTAGGGCTCTTGAACTTAAACCTCATTTCATCAGCCAAGGCTAAAGAAATATCAAAAGAAATGGCCCCTATCAAGGTTAATATAATCATCAAAACTTGATGCATCAATCTTTCCTTTGATCGCTTTGATTAGCTTTAGCAAGCCTATCCGTATCCATTAACTGCGGAACACCTAAAATTGTTTTGATCATAGTGTCTTGACGGATGATCTCATTATCTACCGACCTAACCCTATCAATTAAAGCTATGAGTATACCGTGTTGAGAGTCAAGCTTTCCGCCTAGGCGCTCTTCTAAGTGATTAATTTGCTCAATCATTTTGTCATCAAGCGTGTCTACTTTCGTTTCAAGGCCGTCAATTATTCTATTTATTAGCTTCCAAATAAATAATCCCAAACCTAGAGCCGCTGCTATTGGAAAGCCAACCTCGTTGATCAGCTGTATAGCACTATCCATCATCTAAGAACGCATCTAATAGTGCCTTCTTTTCAATATAACCCTCGTCTGACGGTGATAGCATCTCAACTCTTATGGTTGATATATCTATATCTGGATCAACAGCAGATATAGTCTTAACGTGAATAGTCACGCCGTCCTCATCGTAAAACCCTCCTAAGAAGTCACCTACACTCATTACGTCACCTTATACAATTTCCAAGCGAAACCCACATCAAAGCTGTAGACGTTCCTTGTATAAAATTCTAGTTTTATCCATACCCTAGCGTTTCCAGACCATCGAACAATCGGTATAACTTGGCAAACGCCGCCCCATTGTATGTCGGAGGGAAACCCAGATACATCAGGGTTCCAAGCCACTACTTCAGAAGAAGGAACAGCTCCGACTAAAGCGATAAATGTTTGATTTGACCCCGCCCAACCTGAATGACTTGTGGCTGTTTCAATAAAAAAAGTTTTGTCCAGCGCAAGGCTTGGATCGTTTGTGGGATTTGTAGATCTGGGGTATACGCCACCGGATCCATATTTCAAACCTAGCTGATTCCCTGGACTAAAAGTCCCAGAGTCAACTAATAGCTGCCTAGATAATACGACTCCATTAAACTCCGCACTGCCTGATTTTAATATTTTCCAACCAGCACTTCCAGCGACATAATTAGTTGATTCCAATGATGTAGCAAACTTTTCTACGGGAACGCCATCGTCTGCAAGAGTTAAAACATTATTAACAACCTGAAATGTGCCGCTGTCTGACCTTATATCTCCAGCATTTATTAAAGCGCCGCCCGTCATGCTAAAAGATGAAGCGTTAACAGTTCCCGCTACGGTCAAGTCTGTGCCATCAAATGAGAGCCTATCTTTTAAACTAAATTGACCACTGTCATCCGCATAAAATCCTGTGTTTGAGTTGTTGAATGTGCCAGTCCCTAAATATATCTTGTCGCTAGCCGTTGTGAACGGCCCAACACTAGCTCCCGCTATAGCTCCTGATGTGGCCGTCACGCTGCCGGTGACCGTAACACTGGTCGCTGTTAATGCCCCATCGGTATTAACTCTAAATGGAGCAGATGAAAACGTGGCATGGCCAAGCTGAATGCCGGAGCTTGTTGCTTTGAATATAGCGTTGTTAGAGCCTATGCTCATGTTCACGCCTGACAACGTTCCGCCTGAAGCAATATCGTCAGCAGTTAAAGACCCTCTTAGAACCAACCCATTTGATTGATCGTATTTTAGGTAGTCAGTGGTTGTTCCTATATTGAATGAAGGATGGTTGCTTGCATTAAATCCCATAAAGAAGCCTTCATTGCTTGTGTCTTCATAAGATGTTTTCCCGCCTTTTATGTGAGCTAGATTATCTGTGCCGTCTCCAGAAGTTAAAGTTATCTCTCCTGTCTGTATGTTACTTCCGTCAATAATGGTGGAGCCGTCAACAAGCTCACTCGTGAACACAACGGCAGACGGGAGCCGGTTTATATTAAGCTCTCCAGCAGATATCTCAGCAGCGTCAATCTTAGTAACAGTGATTACTTCTGCGTCTATTGTTCCCGCTGTGAGCTGGTTTGCAGATATACTGTCAATGTCAACACTTGCTGCCTTGGTAAAACTGCCTGATACCTCAGCAGTGTAGGTAGTTGCCGTGCCCAAAGCGTTAATAGATCTAAGCCTGAAATAATAGGTAGTGCCGTAGTCAAAACCAAAAGCGCTACTCTTGCCTAAAACGACTCGTTTACTTTTGCTGACATCTCCATAGTAGGTATTTACCAGAGTTCCTGTGCTAGGCGTGAATCCGGAGGTGCTACTTGCGTGTACTTCTACTGCTCTAAGGTTGGTGTTAGATGGGTTTGTCCATTTCAACTCAATAAAAAACGGCTTGCCAGTAGTGGCGGATACACTGGAAGGCGCTGATAGGGTGTCAGCCTCTGCTATGGTTATGTTAGCAACGGAAGAAACGCCGCTATACACATTGTCAAAGGTGAAATGCCTAAGACGCACATTGTAAGTGCTTCCTACCACTACGTTCTGAATTACTGATTTCGTTTGCCCTTTGCCCGCTACGCCAGCCACCGCGTAATCTGATTCTCCGTTGAGCTTATATTGAACCTCAGTTCCTTGAACAGCGTCGCCAGTTTGATTAGTCCAATTGACTAATATATCAACCGTGGTATGAGGGCCAGATATAACAGCTCTTTGAGTTAAAGTACCTATAGTGGGAGCGGCTTGAGCAAATGACCCAGTATTAATAACTGATCCTTCCCCTATGCCAGCGGTGTACTCATTTGTAGCAAAGTCCCAAACATCTGATGATATTTCTAGCAAACTTAAATTGATTGACGCCGCCATTGCTCCAGATCCGTCATCATTCAAGGCCATGCTTGTGGTTAGCACCTCAAACATCTTTTGATTCCAGCCCATACGGGAATTGGTAACGTATACAAAATCATTAGGCTGGAGTCTAACGTACTTCATTCCAACATTAACTTGGATCGTCATCGTTTTGCGCTGATACTTCAGCTGTATCTTGGCTACGCGCTGCGCCATAGTGTTTGATGTAGTAAACGGTAACTGGCACTCTAAAGTCTTTCTAAAATTATTAGACGAGGCTCCCGATGGAGTGTCTTGTGAAAGCATGGCGCTATCTGAAACTATAGGCGTTTCATTGGCTTTAAAGCTTTGAGAACCGTCAACGAATATAGCTTTTACCTGATTAAATAACTGCCCTTTGCTGCTACCAGATCCTGTATCTACTTGCATAGGAGCTAGCATGTCATCATCAGTTACAGTCAGCGTTGGCGTTTGCGCTGCTCCTGCGAATATATTGAACTTCCCGTTAGTGTATGTAACTCTAGCCGCCATAGAGGACTGAATACCCCCTATTAAAGACTCGCCTGAAGACGTAAACGTAGAAAACCCACTAGATTTATATCTTTTCTCCGTGCTAGATCCGTCAGCTAAAGTCACATCTTGATCACAAGTATTCGCTGCCGCCGCGAACCCTCCCGCGTTTGTAGTGTCATTTATCTCTGATGACTCAGCCCTCATCCCGTAGGTGGTGTCTGTTAAATAATCCCTGATTTGCAATGCGGGATTTTCTCTTTGGAGGTCGGTTGTAGCCGCTTGACCGGTTCTTGGGTCATATATGTTTTTGCCTTTTAAGGTATAACTTATAGGCGGAATGCTACTCATTGCTTCTGCGTCAAATATCAATTCAAAATAAAAATAAGCGCAATCAATGTATTTATGTGTCGTGGGTATAGATGTGTTGCCCAGAGTGGCGGCAGCTAATCCGTCTCTGGCCGTTTGTGTGCCATCATGGAAAGTGAATCTAGCCAGTGAACCTAGAGTGAATGCGTTGTCATTATCCGGTTTTACAAAATCGCTATTAGTTACTCTAAAAACAGTTTCTCCAGAAATCGTGCTGGCACTTGTAGTTAAAGTCTCATCTCCAAATCTTACAGATGAAAAGCCCGCTATAGGATGTCCAGAAACAACCACTATCATGCAAAGCTTGTGGTTGTTTTCTCCTTTGGTTTCTATGTGAGTTATTGTCCCCCCAGTTCTACAAGTTCCATATACTATTTGTCTTGGACCTATAGCCTGTCTAGAGGTGGTTTTTGAGCCTAGATTTGCATTATTGTTGTTAAATCCCTTATTGAACACAGAACCCATAGCAGACTGCACTAATGACCCAACAAAAGTAACAGCAGCAGCCATAGCTATACTTGACCCCGATATCGCGGTTCCAGTGAAGGCATGCAATAGAGCGCTAGCTCCATACATTACAGCGACAACTACAATTACTGCTATTAATGCAGCTTTAATAGCCTTAGCCATTAGGAATTCTCCACGCTAATCTCGCGGTGTCGCACTTATTAAAAGCGTATCCATTGTCAGAAGGGCTAATTAAGGCAAATCCGTCGCATATTCCACACAATTCTTCGTTATCGTTCATATAAATGCACAGGTCTCCCGCTGTTATTTGTTGAACATCTATACGCTCTAATCCCGCGTTTTTGCAGGCCATCTTGATAGAGTTAGCAAAAGTCCTTCCATAGGCATGTATGGCCTCTATAGCTTCCTGCTCATTACGCCATTCCAATTCAGAGGGCATTACATTAGCTCCGGATATGGCTTTTAACGCCCCGTTAGCGAAAATTATGCAATCCCAGTCACCCCATTCAAAATCTCTGTTTTTGTTTTCGCTCAAGTATCTGTGCAAATAAATTTGCCAGTCGGCTAACTTAGTGATCATTAATAGGTTATATTTTCAAAGTTGTCTTGGTCAAAGCCATCAGACCCGGTGTACTCTTTTTGGCCCCAAACGATCTTTTTATCTACTAACGACTGAACTCTATTAAATCCAGTATCTCCTGAAGATATGAACTGCTGGCTTTCCTTGGTGTATCGCAGGTTTGATGGTCGCTTTAAATCAATTAACCTGTTTTCAGCGGTCACGACTACTGAAGCCGTGCCGTTAGGATCGTCGCTTAGGCGTATGTTTTGCATCCTTCCTTTAAATATAATCATTTTCCCAGACACGTTAGATCCGCCTGCATCTAAAAATCCTTGGTATATAGTGATAGGCCGATTTTGATAGTTCTCTGTAAGCGCATAAGTCAGCACTTCAGGGGTCATGCCTGATAAAACTACAGTTACGCCAGAGCTTGATAGATCTGAGTCATCTTCTATGGGGCTTATGTTTAACAAGGTTCCTGCCCCTTCATAATCGTCGCCGTCTATGGTCAACAATCCAGAGCTTGTATGAACCGCTATATCTGCTGTATCAAACTCAGCTTTTACTGCGAAGAACATAAAAACGTGTTCATCATCAAATCGGTTTATTATTGAGCTATCTATACCCTGCCTTGTAGCCATTATATAACCTCCGCTATCTCAAAGCCGATCCCCGTATAAGTGTTAGCCGCATTAGCTGACCACTCAACTTCATTGCCTTGTAATCGAAATCGAGACTTATTGTATGTTGAGCTAAATCCCACTACATGACCGTTAGTCAAATCAGCCCTTAACTTAGGCTGTATAGCCACGGAATAATGATTATTGCCGCCGTGTACTAGGACAGTCGCGTCCTCAACGGCCATAACAAGCTGGACAGGCGTGCTTGCGGTTATACTGCTGCCATTGTATACCGCGATGTAATCGCCTTGTAGAATCGTCCCTGTGGAGCTGTAGGCGCTGGCCTCTAAGCTAAGAGCTTCCGCGCCTTTGACGTTTTGCTTCACTGTGCAAGATGCGGTGTTAGCTTCTGTGGTCAACAAGCTAGAAGTTACTACCACCGTGTCACTGGTCTTAGTGGTTATCTTGTGCGTTCCATTGTTTACTTCATTCGTAGCACCAGAAACAAAAAAGAAGTCTCCAGCGAGCAGCCCGTCGAAAATAGCCGTTCCTGCCGTTATAGTGCTGCCAGAAAATGATAGCGTTACTGAAGTCACCTGAGATCCGCTATTGACTCTGTGCTCCGCTGAAAGGAATTCTCCGCTGTAACTACCCCTTGGAGTTTTGCCGTCTGGATCGGTGAACAAGAAGTAATTAGCCGCGCCTTTGCAATTTAGTAGAAATGATTGCCATTGAACAGCTTCCGGCCTGCGCATAGCGGGCAAAATAACTGACCCGCTCCAAGATGCCTGATCAAACTCTTGAGTGGTCTGCTTCCCCGTAAAAGGTGATGTGGCTATTGACACAGATCTACTCAAATTAAATGTACTGCTAGCAAAAGCTGGGCTTGTAGGAATTGTGATTATTTTAGGCACCCATTAACCCCTTTTGAAATTTGCCCCCTCTGCTAGCCGCCTCAAGCACGCTAGCCTTAGTGACCTCACTTATAGTTGGCATCATTTTGCTTACTTCACTCCTGACTGTTGCTGCTACTCCTGTAGATAAATTTATGCTTTGATTTATAACTATTCCACCGCCGCCCATTGATCGAGTGTCATTGCCGTTTCTAAGCGTCCCAGAAGTGTTAGGTATAAATAACTCAGGCCCACGCTCTCCGACTATATACGGCCTCCCTCTGCCCATAGCGCCGCCGCTAGCTTTATTAACTATTTGAGGGCCTGATGACGTTCTAGAATAAGATCCTCCTGACATCTCAGCTAAAGCCATTCCAATAGTGTCAACTATTTTGTTGATAACAAGCATCTGCATGAATGTTGCAATAATTTGAGAAACAATTTGTTTTGAAAAGTTTTTAAACGACTCTAAGGCGCTCTGCCCATTCAAAAGAGCCATCACAAAGTCTGTGGTAAATGCGTTTACGTTATCAACCACCGCGTCTAGAAGCTTATCTTGCAAAGTATCAGCTAAATCTGATGATTTTTCCTCTATATCTTTTAGCTCTACCCCTAGCCGTTTTAAAGCTTCTTTTAGCTCTTCTACAGTAAACTTTCCTGATTCACCAGTGCCGAGCAAGGCTATTTCAGCATTGATGTCAGCCATTTTCTGTCGAATTATTTCTGCCGGAGTTTTAACTCCAGACAATATAGACGCCAAGTTTTCTAAAGCTTTTTCTCTAGCCGTAACAATCCTTTCTTCTTCATCAGCTCTAGCTATAGCCTCTTTTTTTGCCAGTTTTGCACGCTTTAGCTCTAACGCGCCCTGCTCTGCTAACCTGTCCCTTTCCTTTATTTGTTGTCGAAGGTTAGCTATAACAGCCGCCAGTTCAGCGTCTCTGGAAGCTTTATTCCTATTGAACGCCATGGCCCCCTTTCGAGTCGCGCTTTCTGTATTCTCATTTGCTGTGCGATCTCTTATCGCTATCGCCAGCTTGTCCTCTAATGTTGTAGCTTGAACAAACTCACGACTCATTCCGGTAGCTGCCATTTGCACAGCTTCAGCAATATAATCAGCAAAGTCTTTTGCTTGATCAACAAGAAACTTCATTGCTCCGCCTAACCCCGCGTCGCTGTATATAACGTCCGCTAGGGTGTCAAACGCATCTGACATATTTGAGAGCTTTTGGTTCAGTGTGGTCATTTTTAAAGCTGTAGCGCCGCCAAACTGCTCTTTCATGCCTTCGTTAAGAGCATTCATTATCTTGCGAGAGCCTTCAGCGGTTTTGCCCATCTCGCTAATTTTGTCTCTAGTGACGCCTATTTTTGCCGCTAAAATCTCATATACAGGTATGCCCCTGTCAGATATCTGCTCAAGCTCTTCAAGCCCAAGCCCGCCACCCGCTGATCTTTGAGTAATGCGCACCATAGCTTGGAACGCGCCCAAAGAATCCACAGCCACAGAGCTTGCGTCTGCAAACGTGTTCAAAAGGTCTTTAGTTGGCTCAATGCCAGCCGTTTTTAATTGAATAAAAGCTTTGGTGAGGTCTTTAATCTGGAAGGGGCTTTCTTGAGCGAAAGTTTGTATTTGACGGAAAGCCTCTTCACCTTGCTGGGCAGAGCCATAGACTTGCTGCAAGGAAAGCTTTAAAGACTCAAACTCAGCGCCGACCCTAGCCACTTTGACCACGGCTATAGAAGCCAATGCCGCAGCCGCAGCCAATGCCATTCCCCGAATGCCGCCCAAAGATCGTTTAAACCGATCCATTATTGACGGCTTGAAGGTGCTATTGGTTTTGGTCTTTACCCTACCAAGCGCGGCTTCTAAGCCCTTAGTGTCCGCTCTGATGCGGACTAATAATTCATCTACTGTAGTTGCCATTAGTCGGGGTATAGCTCCATAAGTCGTTCAAGTTCCCCGCGACCCAAAGGCTGCTGCTCTTCACTGGATCCATTGAACTCACCGAACCCAGCTATCGCCGCGTAAACCTCACGGGGAGACATTTCCCAAAACTCAGATGGCGCAAGCCCAATCATTCCAACGCAAACGCTAAAAAAACGATCCCATGGAACAGTATCTACCTCACCATCTAGCCCTTTTTTGCGCTTTCATCTTCCTCACTATTTGGATCATTTAATGAACTGACCAGCAATGTAGCTACTGCAGAGCAGCTATTCACTATACCAGTGTTCTGTATCAAGGACTTTACCTTCTTGTCGTCAAAATCATTACCGCCGCCGCGCAATGCGTGGAGCAATACAACAGAAATTTCACTCAAACGAACATCGGCTTGCGACAAGTCTTGAGTTATGGCAAGAATGCCTTTATCCAAGGCTGTCTCAATAGATATAAGCGCGTCAATGGTCAGCCTACAAATGTAGGTTTCACCACCTAACTCAATTGGTATTTGACCCTTCTGAGGGTTTGTCATCTGACTTCTCCTTTGCGCCTGCATCTGCAAGCATTACATGAACGATATCATCCCTGTCGTCAGCCACCCAACTTTCAACTTTCAAGGTTTTGCCATCAACACTAATTGATGCCGCCTCCTTTATTTTGTTAGGGAACTGAATTTCAAGCCCGCGCAGATGGCCCTGCATCGTCACTTTATCTGACTTAACTTCTACTATTTTCCAAGACATACAGCGCTCTTTTGTTTATCCATTTGTGTAAGCGATACGCTAACTACGAAAAGGTAATAGCTCCGCCGCTTTCAGCAGTTAGGGAATATGTAGCTTCGCCATTAAACTCACCGGCGTATTCTAAATTGGTTAGCTGAAAGTTACCGGCGTAAGTGCCCAGATCAGGGATAATGAAAGACATTGCTAGCAAGTCCGAGCCGCCAAACGCAGCACGCAATGCAGTCTCTGATGGGACATCTGTGAATACGCCACTGCCCGAAATGGTCATGCTTTGTATCCCGCCATTAGGTAATAGCGTCCTCACGTTCGCGCTATCCTTGTTTGTAACATCCACCATCTCATCATTGAGTGTGATAGAAGATGATCGCAAGCCTCCAATAGTAGTCTGTGTACCGCCTACGTTAACTTTAATAAGTACCGCTGAACCTTTCTGTGCTGCCATGTCTTTTCTCCTATGCAGTCCCTAACATAACTGCACGAAAGCGCATAACTCCGTGCCTAGTAATCCCATCTGGGTCTTGTAGTGTGTCAATAAATTCAAACCGTAAGTTTATCAGGTTAAATCCGGTGACGGTTAGTGTTTTATCATGGAGTAATGTATGCACCCTGTCCATGATGTTTTTAACTTCTTTTGCTCCCTTGTATTGCGACCAAATATGAATGGTCATAGTAGTCTGTGAACCGCTCAAGTCATAAGTGCTGTAATCACTGGCCGTTGCCTCGCCTAGTGATACGAATGGGTATGCAGAATTTTCCGGTACGTCATCATATACTGCCGCTCCCAAGGTGGAAGTCAATGTGCTGTCTCCGCTTAGAGTCGAGTATATTCGCTCCTGCAAAGCAAACTGACCAATACTCACCTAATAACCCCTTCTTGCTTAAAGATGCGTATTATTTTCTCTTGGTTTTTTTCTAAAGCAGGTTGAAAAAACGGTCTAGCAGACATTGTAGTGGTGCCAAACTCTAGCATAGCAGCGTATGGCGCTGACGCTCTAACGTCACCCGTTACAAACCTTCCGTCTTTGCCTACAGTGGCGGTGATACTACCTACCAAAAAACCCGTGTCACTAGCTGGAGCTTCGCCAGCTGCCGATGACGTATGTGTCCTAGTTGGGTTGTATCGCTTTGACGTTCCGCCTGTCTTGGCTCCGCCTGTAATACTTGCAACAGCCTCATTACGGACAACGTCTGCAGCACGTTGACATGCACGCATCATGTGTTTTTCAGGAGCCTTAGTGAGCCTTCTATTAAGGGTTTTAAAAAACTGATTTTTATTTACGATCTCCATCTTCATGGCTATGTCGCAACCCCCTCTTCACAAGTCAAAATGTAAAACTTGTTTCGCTGATCTACATTTTTGATATGCTTTATATTAAAAGCCCTTGTGCCAAACAAAATCCGATAGCTTGTGTCTATAGCTTCCCTATATCGGGTCGTGATTTCCGTTTTAAGCGTTTCTTTTAGCTGGCCTTGGTTAAACGTCTCACCACCACTGACCGGGCTTATATCTACGTAGATTTGCGCCACAGTTGACCATGTAATCGCTTGCCCTCCACCCGTGTCAGTAGATCTAGTAGGTTTTTGAAGAGAAACCTGATGCTTTAGCCGCCCGATAGAGGACATTAGCCTACAGCCATAAGAGAGCTAGACCCCATTCCGCCAAAAACAATGTAAGGGTGATACAATGTCTTAATCATAGGAGGCATTGGGGCAAGGCCATCATACATATCGCCTCTGTGCTCATAAAGATAAGCTATATGCTGCAACATACCCATACGTATAGGCTCAGGGACTGTGTAGGCTGATGCGTAACCAGACACATAAACTACCTTGATAGCGTTAGCAACCCGCAGCGCCGTAGGAAATGTTTCTCCTTGGCGTAGAACCACCCTAGCTGGCTCTCTGACGGTATCAACATAGTATCTGCTAGCCGCCATTGTAGTCTCGGTATCATCATCCGAAAAAGTGCTTACAGATGTGACGGATATTGCTGGCGGTTTAGGCAGTACGATATAGTTCTTGTAGTAATTTAAGTATGGCCCTGTACGGGTTCCTTCCCACAAAGGGTCGTTAGTATCATCATATGCGTCAATGAACAGAGTAATTGTCTGCTGCATAAGGGATCGCCCTATATGCTCTTCACAAAACTTGCGAGCAGTCTCAATAAACGGGCGAATAACTCGCTCGTCTGTGGAGTCCTCTACTCTCAGATACTGCTTAACTTCTTGAAGGCTGACAGGCTCCGCTGTAGGTTGTGTAGTAACTGTTATGCCAGCCATTTAGCCTCCTAAAGCCTGTCCTAGTACGGTAGAGCCAATCATTAAGACGTACAGCCCCCAGATTTGCGCTTCAATGCGGATAAATCTTTGTTGCCCGTCATCAAGACGTTTTTCTATGCTCTCATACCTTATAGAACAAATTTCTTCATGGGACGCTAATGCTTGCTCTAGCTCGCTAGCCGTCTGATTCTTTTGCGTCGCCATCTAATTCCTTTGAGGGATTTAGCAATCCATGCAACACCGCAGAGAAATGTTTTTCAAGTACGGTTTGACACTCAACGTCAAACTGAGCCTTGGCAATTAACTGCTGCTTGCTGTTCTGCACAATCTCCAATTTGTTGTAAGCGGTTAACTGATCGCTATCAAAGTCCTTAACTTGATAAACCACATCTTCAGGCTCTTCGCCCTCTTTGGTCACTTGCATGTTAAGAGTTCTAGTATCTTCCGTGGCCTCTGCCATTTTCCTTCTCCTTTTGGATTGTTATTAGATATTAACCTTTTAAGGGTCACTAGCCAACCTTCAGATTAGCAATCATTAGATTGTCCAAGTTGTCATGGTGCTGACTCCTCTTGCGCTGCGGCATATGCGTCTTTGCAAGCCTCTGTGAATACGGTGGTGCAGATAGCAGATACATCAGCATCTTCTGCGCTTAGGTCAGCATCAGGCATAACTACATGACGATGAAATGATCGTGAAATTTCTTCACCGTCTCGTTTGATAACTGTTGCTGTTCTTACTTGAACGCATGACCATGAGCCTTGGCTGACTATCTCAATCTTGTCGTTCACTTGTTCTTCTGTTAATGCCATTTTTATCTCCTTTGGTTGGACTGTCTGCCCCTAGAATCCACTAGGGGTATGTTTATCAACTTGCGAAATATGTAGTTTGAAACATAAAATATTTTGAGCCTGTCGTGTAAGCAACCCCTGACGAACTGGCTTCTACTATTGGTAACCAATAAGTGGCACCGCTTTCGACATAACCACTGTGAGTGCCAAACATAGTGTTATGAGCCATAACCACTACTCCATAAGCTCCGCCCATATTCGCAAAAGGCAAACCTGTAATTCGTGCACCCCCCGCTCCTACGTTAGTGATTGTTTTAGTGCCGCTGTATCCGGTAACGGTTACTTTACGACCAACCTTTGTATAGTACGCCGTAAAAGTTTTCCCTTGGGTAATAGTCGGATCAGTGGTATATGCGGATAAACTTGCGGTGAACGTGCCTTCTTCATAGTCATCCAGAGTCTCTGATGACATAGTCCCA
>Ga0315315_10001796_pt1 | contig 19695 bp, 17 predicted proteins | sample M140m3416metaG_FD_203699 | JGI IMG/M metagenome (GOLD analysis project Ga0315315, IMG submission 203699) | Ammonia-oxidizing marine archaeal communities from Monterey Bay, California, United States - M1 40m 3416 | ecosystem: Environmental > Aquatic > Marine > Intertidal zone | place: USA...
ACCGGAGTTTTAAATATTTAATGATGTCAAAAAATATTATTATGAGGTATTAATCCAAATTTCTCTGGGCTATCCCTCAGTTATAGGTAGATTGCATACGCGTTACGCACCCGTGCGCCACTCGTCATCAAGAGCAAGCTCTCATGTTACCGTTCGACTTGCATGTGTTAAGCCTGCCGCTAGCGTTCATCCTGAGCCAGGATCAAGCTCTTCGTTGTATAAAAAAATTGTAATTGACTGTAATTGGATGTAATTAATTCTATCTTCAATATATCAATGAACTATTTTCAAATAGCTGCAGAAAAATCAACAACTTATTTTAAAACTTTTCTAAACAAAAAATTAAAAAAGCGGGCGCAAAAATAAAAAAAAATTTAAAACCCTGAGCCAAAATCAAAAATAATCTCAACTCTTCAACTTTTCAACTTTATAACTAACCTAAAAAAGCGGCTGCAAATATAAACTCTTTTATTCCTCAAGCAAAAAAATAACCACAATTTAATATTTAAATAATTCTGACATTAAAATTTTGTAAAGCAACTAATAAACAGCCACTTACAAAATAGTAAACTCGAAAAAAAAAATCAAATAATCTTAAAATTATATAAAAAACACCATTTGGCAACTAAAAAAACCTCGTTTCTGAATAAATAAATTCTGTTTATAAAGAAAAGACGAATTATTATAGAATAAACAATATATTTGCATCTAAAAAACGTAAAATATGAAGCCAATAGTAAGTATTATCATGGGAAGCACTTCTGACATGCCAGTTATGAAAAAAGCAGCTGAATTCTTAAATACAATGGAAATCCCATTTGAGATAAATGCTCTATCAGCACATAGAGTGCCGGAGCTAGTGGAGAACTTTGCAACAAATGCTAAGAAAAATGGCATAAAAGTTATTATTGCAGGAGCTGGAGGAGCAGCACATCTACCAGGGGTAGTTGCAGCATTTACTACTGTTCCTGTTATTGGGGTCCCTTGTCGATCATCTATATCAATTGACGGATGGGATTCAATACTATCAATTCTACAGATGCCCCCAGGAATCCCTGTAGCTACAGTTGGGCTAGATGCAGCACTAAATGCTGGTATTCTAGCTGCACAGATACTAGCAACTGATAATGAAGAGATTCACGAAAGAGTTAGCAAATACAAACAAAACTTAAAACAAAAGATTGTAAAGGCAAATAAAGAATTAGAGAGTCATGAATATCCTTTCAGAATCAAGTAAGTAAATAAACTGACATCACAAACACCTTAAACAAAATAAGCCGAAACCTTTTTCTTAGGGTTTTAGTGTTATCTAATAAATGAGCAAAAAATCCTTAAAAGAATTACTAAATATAAAGCACCCAATTATAATGGCTCCTATGTTTTTAGTAACCAATACAAAAATGATGATTGCAGCATTAAACAGTAATATCGCTGCATGTATTCCAGCCCTAAACTACAGGACAAGCAAGGATTTAAAAGATGCTATCCTACAAATAAGAGATGAAACAGAATCAAGTGGATTGGGTGTTAATCTGATAGTAAATAAATCAAACATAAAACTTCATAAACAACTTGAAACTTGCTTAGAGACAGGAGTTGACTTTATAATAACCTCATTAGGAAGTCCTGAGAAAGTAATTAAAGCATGTAAATCAAGAGGTATAAAAGTATTTTGTGATGTAATCAATATTGAAATGGCAAAGAAATGTCAAGCTTTAGATGCTGATGGAATCATTGCAGTAAACAATATGGCAGGAGGTCACCTAGGCAAGCTTTCTGCTAAAGAGATGATAAGTCAATTTAAAGATGAGATAAATATACCTGTAATTTCAGCTGGTGGTGTCGGTACAAAAAAGGGAATTGAAGAAAAAATAAGAATGGGGTTTTCAGGGCTCTCTATTGGATCACCATTCATAGCATGTGAAGAAGCAGACATATCAGATGAGTATAAGCAAGCATGTGTGGACTATGGAGAAGAAGATATTGTAATCTCAACAAAAATATCCGGCAGCCCTTGTACTGTTATCAACACACCATATGTACAAAAAATAGGGACAAAACAAAATTGGCTAGAAAAAACATTAAGTAAAAACAGAAAATTAAAAAAATGGATAAAGATGATTACTTTTATAAAAGGAATGAAGCCTATTAGAAAAGCAGCTTTTAGCAGTACCTATAAAACAGTCTGGTGTGCAGGAAAATCCATACAGCACACTTATAAAGTTTCACCTGTTGCTGAAATTATTGAACACCTAACAATTTGACAGGCTACATATATTAAAAGCAATATTTTACCCTATAATATGTAACATCACTATCAATAAACCTTGACTTTAATCCTATACCATAGCTTAAATAGAAGATAAGCAGAGATTAAAGAAATTAAGAATAAAATTCCTGCTAATTGCAAGTTCCCATAAATAAAATAACCTGTAGAGAAGAGCAAACAGTAAACCATAACTAGCGCTATAAGCGTTGCTAGAATCCCAGAAGGAACTGACCATTCTGAACTCACTATTTTCTCCTTGCCAACTATAGATCTCCATCCTGGTCCTCCTGGATTAGTTCTTTTATAAAAATTAAGCAATACTTCTTTATCCTCGGAAGGAGTTAAATAAGTTACAACAACCCAAATTATAGTCGTTAATAATACTACCATCGGAAACTTAAAATACTCTGGCATAAGTGCTCCATCTGCAAATAATATAGAGTCTACAAACTCAATATTAAATAATATAGAAATAACGCCTGAAGAAAATATAGCAGATATCTCACTCCATGCATTGATTCTCCACCAGAACCACCTAAGGATAAAAATAAGGCCTGTACCTGCACCAAACATCAAAATAAAATCGAATAATTGCAACGCATTAGTAAGCAACAAAGCTAGAGCAGAAGAAACCAGGAATAAAACAACTGTAGAGAGGCGACCTACATTAACCAATTGTCTCTCATTAGCATTAGGGTTAATCTGTTGTTTATAAAAATCGTTTGCTACATAAGATGCTCCCCAATTAAGATGCGTAGAAATAGTAGACATATAAGCTGCAATTAATGAAGCTAATACCAAGCCCAATAGACCTATTGGTAATTTTGTAAGCATAGCCGAGTAAGCCAAATCATGCCCCAATTTATCCTGACTAATAGCTGGAAAAGCTTCTTGGATACTTCCAACATCAGGGAAAACAACTAATGAAGCTAAAGCTACTACAATCCAAGGCCAAGGACGTAAAGCATAATGCATAATATTAAAAAAGAACACTGCTCTAATTGCATGATTTTCATCTTTAGCTGCAAGTAATCTCTGAGCAATATAGCCCCCACCACCTGGCTCAGAACCCGGATACCAAGCACTCCACCACTGTACTGCAAGTGGAATAATAAATAGCATAGTAAGTTGCTCTACATTACTAAAATCAGGAAATATCGAGATCTTACCTATAACATTAGGGTGATTAATTAAAGCCTGAATCCCACCAACTTCTGGAATATTTACCAAATAATAAGCTGCCCCAATAGACCCTATCATTGCTACAAAGAAAAGAAGGAAATCAGTATATACTACACCCCTGAAACCTCCTACCGTACTAAATACAACTGTAATAGCACCTGCAATGCCAATGGTCTGAAAAGCATCCAATCCTAACATTACTTGCCCTATCTTAATAGCCGCCAAAGAAATACCCCCCATAGCTAACACATTAAAAATAACTCCTAGATAAAGCGCCCTGAATCTTCTAAGAAATTTTGCTGGCTTGCCTGAATATCTCAGCTCATAAAATTCAATATCTGTACTTACATTAGATTTTCTCCATAATTTAGCATAAACAAAAACTGTAAGTAAGCCTGTAAGCAAGAACACCCACCATACCCAATTACCAGCAACACCATTACTCCTAACAATATCCGTCACTAAATTTGGAGTGTCAGTTGAAAACGTAGTTGCAACCATTGATAATCCTAACAGCCACCAAGGCATATTTCTTCCTGAGAGGAAGAATTGAGATGAACTCTCTGACGATTTATTGGAAACAATAACACCAATAAGTAAAGTTAAGAACAAAAAAGAACTAACTATAATCCAGTCTATATTTGAAATATACATAAGCGAAAATATTTTCAACAAATCTAACGAAATCTTTCAGCTAATAAGCATTACCTTTGTTAAATGGAAAATGATAATTTCTACATGCTAGCCAAAACAATGTTTGGCTTAGAAGACATACTCGCTGAGGAACTAAGAAAATTAGGGGCACAAGATGTAAAGCCTATAAATAGAGCTGTAAGTTTCAAGGGAGATAAAGGATTTATGTACAAAGCAAATCTAAACCTTCGAACTGCTCTTAGGATATTAAAACCTATCTCACACTTCCAAGCACATGATGAAAAAGAGTTATACCATAAATTATGTGAAATTGATTGGACTAATCTCCTTGATATCGATTCTACTTTTGCTACTCATGCAACTACTCACTCAGAAGTCTTTAAACATAGTAAGTATGCCTCACTAATTATGAAAGATGCAATTGCTGACACTTTTAGAAAAAAGCTTGGCAAACGTCCCAATGTGGACCCTAAGATGCCAGACCTAAGTATTAACCTACATATTGCAAAGCATACCTGTACCGTATCACTGGATAGTTCTGGAGGATCATTACATAAAAGAGGGTACAAATTAGATACAGTCACTGCACCTATAAATGAAGTGCTAGCTGCCGGCCTTATATTATTAAGTGGTTGGAATAAAATCTCTGATTTTCATGACCCAATGTGTGGAAGTGGGACTCTATTAGTTGAAGCTGCATTAATTGCATATAATATACCCGCTAATATATTCCGTCAATGCTTTGGATTTGAGAATTGGAAAGACTTTGATCAGGAATTATGGGAAACCATAAAAGATGCTTCATTAGATAAAGAAAAAGATTATAACGGAAAAATTACAGGAAGTGATAACTTTCAGAAAGCTGTAAGAATATCAAGGGATAATATTGATAATGCTCTAATGTATGACAATATTAAAATCACAAATACTGATTTCTTTGAAAAAGAGATTAACCCAGAAACATTTGTTATTTTCAACCCTCCTTATGGGGAGAGAATCCCTATAGAAGTAAATAATTTCTATGACAAAATTGGGACAACTTTAAAACATAATTATGAAGGATGCACAGTGTGGATAATTTCATCTGACATCGAAAAAATGAAATTTATCGGATTACGTCCAGATAAAAAAATAAAACTAATGAATGGTGATTTAGAATGTAGTTTTAGAAAATATCAAGTCTATAGAGGGAGTAAGAAAAAAAAGATATCACAATAAAATCTTTATTTCCCCTCTTCAACAATCTGATTAGCGTCTTTTAGATTAATCCTTCTACCATCCTTTGTTGCAAATATAAACGCATCAGAAAATCCTACAATTTTAGCTTTCTCAAGCTGAGCAGAAGCTTCCTCTAGGTCTACATAGGTTCCTGCATAATACTCGTACATATCAGTACCTTTTACTTGCTTGTCAATATTACCTAGTTGTCCCATTCTATTCAAATCATCAGCAGAAACTGAAGTTTCGGCAACCATAATCTGCACAGTAAATGTCAGGTCCAATGCCATATCATCAGCATCCTTTTCCTGTTCAGCTATATAGACATCATCTTGATTCTTAAGCACAATGTTTAAACTAATTCTTTCCCCATTCTTATAAGTAACAATAAAAGCATCTTCAAAACCTCTTGCTTGCATCTGTGCTTGATAATCTACAGCATCTTTATAATCAACAAAAGAACCTGTCATATACCTAATCAATTTATCTTTACCTATAAAAGAAATAACATTCTTAACTCCAACAAAAACTTTTTCAGACAAAGGCTTGCTAAACGCACCTATCTGTATCCTGTACGTAGTCTCATCAACTAGTTCATTAAGCTGTTCAACAACAATACCTTCTTCTGCATTATATTTGTCTTGATTTTCCTCTTTTATTAAGCCTTCTAATGTTAAAACTTCATCACTAGAATCAACTACCTCATCATCATCTAATACTTCAATAGAAGAAGCTTCAACATAGTTAGAAATTTCACCATTATTGTCCACTATAATATATGTGTCATCAAATCCTTTGTCTTCTAAGGAGCTTAGTCTATTCATTGCTTCATTTAGATTAGGATACGTACCAACAGAATATATTACAGCATCATTATCCATTGTAAAGCTCTGTAAATCCTCGATACTTAATAACTTATTAGCAATATTTGCAGGAATACCATCTATAAACTCACCTATCTTCACTCTATAAACCAAACCCGTAGCGCTAACTTCATCATCTAAACTCTCATTAAAAGCTTTATTAAAAGCATTTGCCTTTGCAATAAGATACTCATCAATTGTTTTATAATCCTCACGTTTGATTTCCTCTTCATTATAGAAATTTGCATACCTCCTTGAGGCTATCTCTAAATCTGAATAAAAACTCTTATACTTTTCAGCAGTTAATCTAATGCCATACTCATCTACAATAGAACCTTGAGGAGTGTTTTTCTGCTGATCCAAATAATCTGGTATTCCATCTTTGTCACCATCAATCGGACAACCATTTTTATCAACCTTAACTCCAATTGGTGTTTTAGGACAATAATCATCCATATCAGGAACTAAATCTCCATCCTCATCCTGTGATTCTAATTTAGCAAAATCAACATCTTCATAGTAACTATCATCAAAATAATCATCAGAATTATCCCCAGGGGTAAATAAATCATAATGTACTGCAAAATTTAAAGATTTATATCCATCCGAATTTCCTTGATTTTCTTCTGACATATCAATATCCTGCATACCTAGACCAAAGTTAATACCGACATCAAATTGTAATCGCTCTGTAACACCCATCCTTAAACCAAAGAACAAAGGAACTGTAATAGCGCTAGCTCTTTCTTGCTTCTCGCCATTAATCGTTGTTGCAACCCCCAACCTTTGAACACCTAAAGATAATACTGGGCTAATCTTTGATTTCTTCAAAAAATCATTAAGAGTATACCCCAAATGAATCCCAAATCCATCAACATCCGAATAAAACCGTTCATCTACATCTGCAGAAAAGGATGTTTTTATAAATAAAAATGATATATCTAGATTCTGCACTATGTCAAATTTCATACCTGCATTAAATCCTTCTCTTCCTTTCAGCAATCCTTTTTCCTCATTCTGTATATCACCTGTCAAAGTATAAATTCCTGAACCCAAAGTAAACTTAGGATGAAATTTTTTTTCTTGATGCTTAGTAAACAAATCATCCTGAGCAAAAAGGTCTACTGACACTAACAGTACACTAAGAAGAACAACTACTTTTTTCAAAAATCTCGTCATTACTATATTTTTTATAATTGGCGTAAAAGTACTAAAAAAATAAGAATGTAATCAGATAGCCTAAAAATTAGGCTTTAAAGTATACTTTTTATAGAATTGTTCAATAATCTCGACAGCATCGTATGGAGAATCAACGACATGAAATAAATCTAAATCTTCAGGGCTGATATTACTTTCTAATGTTAACATTATCTCCTTAATCCAACTAATCATCCCCTGCCAGTAAGAAGAGCCAACAAGGATAATAGGAAAACGAGCAATCTTTCCTGTTTGTATTAAAGTGATAGCTTCAAATAACTCATCTAAAGTACCTACACCACCAGGCAACACAATAAAGCCTTGTGCATATTTTACAAACATCACCTTCCTTATAAAGAAATAATCAAAATTTAAAAGTTTATCACTATCTATAAAATCATTATGTGACTGCTCAAAAGGTAATTCAATATTAAGCCCAACTGACTTCCCCTCACCTCTGCGAGCACCTTTATTAGCAGCTTCCATAATACCAGGCCCTCCTCCTGTGATAACTCCATAACCTTTCTGGGTAAGCATATATCCAATTTCTTCAGCTTGATGATAATATTTATTTCCTGGCTTTGTTCTTGCTGAACCGAAGACTGAAACACAAGGACCTATCTTAGACATAGACTCAAAACCTTCTACAAACTCAGACATAATCTTAAAAATCTGCCAAGAATCAGCAGTTTTTATAGCATTCCAATTTTTTTCTTTAAATGCACGTCTTATTTTCTTTTCTTCTTTACTCATTTTTATATTTAACTTAATTCCTTTGCTAAAAAACTTGCAGTATAACTATACTTACAATCTACGATTTTTTCTGGCTTTCCGTTACAAACAATATATCCACCCTCTTCTCCTCCCTCTTTTCCAATATCAATAATATAATCTGCAACCTTTATAACATCAAGATTATGTTCAATAATTAGGACTGAATTTCCTTTATCTACAATGGTTCTTATAACATCTAAAAACACTTTGACATCTTCAAAATGTAAACCGGTAGTGGGCTCATCCAAAATATAGAAAGTATTTCCAGTATTTTTTTTAGAAAGTTCAGAAGCTAACTTTATCCTTTGTGCTTCTCCTCCTGAGAATGTAGTAGCGGACTGTCCTAAAGTAATATAGCCAAGACCAACATCTTGTAATGTTTTAATTTTCCTATAAATAGAAGGATTTTTTTGGAAAAAAACAACCGCCTGATCAATAGTAAGATCTAATATGTCAGAAATAGATTTTCCTTTAAAACGAATCTCCAAAGTTTCACGATTATAACGTTTACCATTACATGCCTCGCAATGCACTTCAACATCTGGCAGAAGATTCATTTCTATAGTTCTCATACCTCCACCCTTACATGCTTCACACCTGCCTCCAGATACATTAAAAGAAAACCTCCCTAGATTATAACCTCTAATCTTTGCCTCTGGAAGGACGGAGAAAAGCTTTCGTATATCTGAGAAAACGCCTGTATATGTTGCAGGATTTGACCTCGGAGTTCTACCAATTGGAGATTGGTCAACAGCAATAACTTTATCAAGATATTCAAGCCCGGAGACTGAATTATAAGGAAGTGGCTCTTTTTCACCTCTAAAGAAATACTTATTAAGAATTGGATAAAGTGTTTCATTAATTAAAGTAGATTTACCACTTCCAGAGACTCCAGTAACACAACAAAACAATCCTAAAGGTATCTTAACATCTATATTCTTTAAGTTGTTACCTCTTGCTCCATTAAGCTTCAAAAAATTACCATTCCCCTCCCTCCTTACATTAGGAATCTTGATTTCTTTAGCTCCACTCAAGTAAAGAGCTGTAGCATGATTATCCTTAAGGATAGTTTTATAGTCACCTGCAGAAACAACCTCTCCTCCTGCAACACCAGCACCAGGACCTAAATCTACAATATAATCAGACCTCTCAATCATTTCCTTATCATGCTCAACAACAATTACAGAATTACCAATATCTCTAAGTTTTTTAAGAGATTCAATAAGCTTTAAGTTATCTCTCTGATGAAGACCAATACTTGGCTCATCTAATATATATAGAACGTTAGTAAGCTGTGTGCCTATCTGAGTTGCCAAACGAATTCTTTGCGCTTCACCGCCACTTAAAGTTTTTGAACTTCTATTTAAAGAAAGATAGGAAAGCCCAACATCCTTTATAAAATCTAGCCTCTTACTAAGCTCCTTTATTACCTGTTTAGCAATCTTTAGATTACTTTGATTTAGTGAAGCAGGTACAGAATCAATCCATTCTAGAACAGAAGAAATATCCATATTAGACACCTCATTAATCCTTTTATTAGCAATCATAAAATTTGATGATTCAATGTTTAATCTGCTACCAAAACAACTCTTGCAATCTAATTCTGACATATACCTTCTAGCCCACCTTCCAATTGATTTTAAATCTGAATATCTAGATTGTTCTTCAATAAAATTAATAATACCTTCAAAATCTAATTTATACTTTTTTGAGATTTTAGCAGACTCTAGATTTACCTTTACAGTATCTTGAATCCCATACATTATAGCCTGAACACCCTCTTCTGGAATATCAGAAAAAGGTGTATTTAAGCAGAAGCCATATTTATGACCTATCAACTTTATTTGATTAATTATCCAATCTGCATTTCTATTTGCAATAGGTGCAATCGCCCCTTTATTAATAGTTAACCCTTTATTAGGAACAACTTTATCTATATTAACTACTCTATATTTTCCTAGTCCATTACAATTCTTACATGCTCCCTTAGGAGAATTAAACGAGAAGGAATTTGGTTCAGGAGTACTGTAAGCAATACCTGTATCTAGACACATCAATGACCTACTAAAATATCTAATACGTTCACTTCCCAAATCTAGTACTAACATCACGCCATCCCCATCGTTCATTGCTAATTCTAATGATGAAAGAAGTCTTTTCCTGTTTTTTTCTGTAACTTTCAATCTGTCAATTACCACCTCTATATCATGAGTTTTATACCGATCTAATTTTAATGATGGTCCTATATCAATAACTTCACCATTAACTCTAGCTTTTAAATAACCTTTCTTAGATAACGAACTAAAAAGCTCAGTATAGTTTCCTTTACGTGATCTAACAACAGGAGCTAAAATATTAATTACCTCCCCTCCAAATTCTTTAAACAGCAAATCCATTATTTGATTATCAGTAAATCGAACCATTTTTTTACCCGATTTATATGAATATGCAGTTCCTACCCTAGCATAAAGCAATCGTAGATAATCATATATCTCCGTAATCGTACCTACCGTTGATCTTGGGTTTCTTGAAGTTGTTTTTTGTTCAATTGCTACCACAGGGCTCAATCCAGTTATTTTATCAACTTCTGGGCGTTGCATATTTCCTAAAAATTGACGAGCATAAGCACTAAAAGTCTCCAAATACCTCCTTTGCCCCTCGCTATGAATAGTATCAAAAGCTAATGATGACTTACCGCTACCACTCTTTCCAGTAAAAACAACTAATTTATTTCTAGGAATAACTAAATCAATATTTTTTAAATTATGAACGCGAGCTCCATAAATAGCAATAGCATCTTTGTGGTCTTCCATCTTATTCTAAAGAATCAATTTGAAGTTCATCAAACACCATTAAACTAGTATCATTAGGAATTTTCAGAAAATATTCTCTCCTAGACTTATCAGGAAGTGAAGTAGATCTTAACCAAGGATTAAATACTTTAAGTAATTTGTAATTCACAGAATGTAACCTTGCAAAATCAGATAAATTAGCAATTGTTGAATCGATGCGTACAGTTTTGAAATCAGGCATACTATATAAATCTTTCTGACGAAAAACAAACCCATATTCATTAGGATTCTCCATAATATGCTTAACAGCAACAATCCTAAATATGTATCGAGAAGTTTCAGAATTAAGGTGTAAATTATAATAATTATTTGATTCTTGAGCTATTATTGCTCTTCTAGCTCCATTCTGCCCCATATTATATGAAGCAGCTGCCATAGTCCAGCTTCCAAACTTATGATATGCTTCCTGTAAATATTTACATGCTGCAACTGTTGCTTTTTCTAAATTATACCTCTCATCAATCGAAGCATTCACCTCTAAACCGTACTCACGAGCAGTACCTTTTAAAAACTGCCAAAATCCTGCGGCTCCTGCTGGAGAGACTACATTATCTAATCCGCTCTCAATAAGAGCTAAATACTTAAAATCTTCAGGAATATTATACTTTTTTAAAATTGGTTCGATAATAGGGAAATACTTATTCGCCTTCTTAAAATATAACATCGTATTAGACTGCCAATATATATTCTTAAGAAGTTCTTTATCAATACGCTCCCAAATATCAGGAGAATAAATAGGCACTGATTCACTAGCAAAGCTAAGATTACTTGGTGGAATAATAGAAAAAATTCTATATTTTTCATGAAACTGATTCTTATGCAAGTCGTCTGCTATTGTAAGTTTAGTAGAATATATAAAGAATTGAGAAAGGATTACCAATAACAATGATATAAGCAAATAATAATATACTTGCTTCATGATTGAAATGGAGATGTAAAATTATTAAACGTTCCTGCCTTCTTATCTTTATCAGAGACTAGCGGATTTTCTATACTCCAATTAATATTTAAATCTATATCATTCCAAAGTAAGGCCCCTTCCGATTCTTTGTTGTAAGCAGCTGTACATTTATAACTAAATATTGTATTGTCTTCCAAAGAAACAAATCCATGAGCAAAACCTGGTGGGATCCAAAAAATAGTTTTATTATATTCAGAAAGCTCAATAGAAAAATGAGCTCCATAGGTCAAAGAGTTTTTCCTGATGTCTACTGCAACATCAATTACTGAACCTTTAATAACACGAACTAATTTCCCTTGAGCAAAAGGAGGAGCCTGAAAATGCAAGCCTCTTAGAACTCCTTTTTGTGATAAAGACTGATTATCTTGAACGAAATCAACATCTAAGCCAATTTCTTGATAAGCCCCCTTACTCCAAGATTCAAAAAAACACCCTCTATCATCTCCAAAAATATTAGGTTTTATTACTAATAATCCTTCTATAGGTGTTTTGATGGTTTGCATGAGGAAATTCTGATTATTTCAAAAAGCCAAATATAGAAAATTAGTTCCTAATTCTTAACCTATAACAAAACAATAATTGTACTTTTGCGAACAAAATATTATACTATGAAAAAAATCAATTTATTAATCATAAGTGTTGTCTTAATCTTGAGTGCTTGCACCAATAACAATGCTTATAAAACACCAGAAACAGAAATGGAAAAAGTAAGTTATAGTTTAGGAGTAAATATGGCTTCTACAGTAAAGGCACAAGGACTAGATTCTATTGATGCGAATTCAGTAGCCAAAGCATTTACCGATGTCTTTGAGGGAAATGATTTAGACATTTCAGAAGAAGAAAGCATGAAAATATTACAAGACTTCTTTGGAAAAAAACAAGCAGAGAAAAGTGCAAAAGCTAATGAGGCTGGCAAGGCTTATCTTGCAGAAAATGGAGCAAAAGAGGGCGTGACTACTACTGAGAGCGGATTACAATATGAGGTGTTAACTTCAGGAGATGGAGCAAAACCTACTTCCAATGACCAAGTTACTGTACACTACCATGGAATGCTAACCGACGGAACTGTATTTGATAGTTCAATTGATAGAGGTCAGCCAGCAACATTTGGAGTAACTCAAGTTATTAAAGGATGGACTGAAGCCTTGCAATTAATGAGTGTTGGTGACAAATGGAAATTAACCATCCCATCTAATTTAGCTTATGGAGACCAAGGAGCAGGAGGAATGATTGGACCTGGAGCAACACTGATATTTGAAGTAGAACTTTTAGAGATTAATAACTAAAAAACAAATTATCGTTAAAATAAAAAAACCGAGCATGCTCGGTTTTTTTTATTTAATAAATGTTCTCACCACAATCATAATAATGTACTATGTCTGACACCCCATCTTGATCTATATCTATCCACTGCTCAAAATTATCAACCATCTCCAGATCATCGTCACAATATTCATTCCAAGAATAATCGTGCACACCTGAATTATTAGACTCTGCTCCTAAATCACGGATAGAAGAATTTATAGCTATATAATTACTAGCACTACTATAACCCTGTTCTATTGCAAGTGAATCTAATGTAGCTAGTGTATGCCCATTGATAGGGTCAAAAAAAGAATAACACGGATCACAATCCCTACATGAAGCTATTGACATCAACAAAATTAAACATCCTAAAACAAAATAATTGTTTGTTGTTCTTGGCATTTTATTTTTTACGAAAATAAATTTGGATTGGAACTCCGCAAAAATCGAAATGTTCTCTTAATTTATTCTCAATATATCTTTTATAAGGCTCTTTAATATATTGAGGAAGATTTGCAAAAAAAACAAAAGTTGGAGTTCCAGTTGCTAATTGAGTACAATATTTAATACGGATATACTTCCCTTTAATGGCTGGCGGTGGATAGTACTCAATGACTGGAAGCATAATATCATTAAGAACTGAAGTTGTTATTTTTTGCTTTCTATTCTCATAAACCTTAATAGCCATTTCTAAACCTTTTAATAGCCTTTGTTTCTCTAATGCAGAAACAAATAATATAGGAACATCCGTAAAAGGAGCAATCTTGCTTCTAATCTGTTCTTCTTTCTTTTTTGCAGTTTCGGTCGTTTTATTAACCAAATCCCACTTATTTACTAAGATAACTACCCCTTTCTTATTTCTGTCAGCAATATGAAAAATCCTTTGATCTTGTGATTCAAAACCTCTTTCAGCATCAATTACATGTATACAGACATCAGCATGTTCAATAGCACGAACTGATCGCATAACAGAATAAAATTCTAAATCCTCATGCACGTTCTTTTTTTTCCGTAAACCAGCTGTATCAACTAGAGTAAAGTCAAAACCAAAACGTGTATAATTAGTATTTAAAGAGTCTCTAGTCGTCCCCGGTATATTAGTTACAATATTTTGATCCTTTCCAATTAAAGTGTTGATTATGGATGATTTACCAACATTTGGTCTTCCTATAACTGCAAATTTTGGATTATCATCTGATTTTATTTCAATATCATCATCAAACCTCTTTAACAACTCATCTAGCAACTCACCTGTACCACTTCCACTAATAGAAGCTACAGGGATATAGTCCCCTAAGCCTAGGTTGTAAAATTCTACAGCCTCTTCTAATAACGTTGTATTATCTACCTTATTAACTGCAAGAACTACTTCTTTATTTGATTTTCTAAGAAGCTTAACCACTGCTTGATCTAAATCAGTAACACCAGTTTTAGCATCCACCAAGAATAAAATAACATTAGCCTCATCAATGGCTAACTCTACTTGTTTTCTTATTTCACTCTCAAAAAGATCATCTGATCCCTGAACATAACCTCCAGTATCAATTATTGAGAACTCACGTCCATTCCATTCTGCCTTCCCATAATGTCTATCACGAGTTACACCACTTACCTCATCAGTAATTGCCTGTCTACTCTCTGTGAAACGATTAAAAATGGTAGATTTTCCAACATTTGGCCTACCAACTATTGCTACTATATTACTCATGATTTATATCCAAATCTTTTTAATTGTTGACTATCATCTCTCCAGTTCTTTTTTACTTTTACAGGTGTCTCCAAAAAAACTTTCTTATCAAGCATAGTCTCTATATCTTTCCTTGCTTCTGACCCAATGCGTTTTAATCCCATTCCTTGATGACCAATAATAATCCCTTTCTGACTATTACGCATAACATAAATTATTGCTCTAATTCTCACAATCTCCTCTTCTTCAAAGAATTCTTCTACCTCAATTTCTACAGAATAAGGAATTTCTTTTTTATAATGTTTTAGGATTTTCTCACGAATAATCTCCTCAATAAAAAACCTCTCTGACTTATCTGTAATTGATTCTTTATCATAATATGGTGGAGAAACTGGCAATATCTCAACCAATCTATCCTTAATTAGATTCAAATTAAAATTATTTAATGCTGAAATAGGCAATATATCAGAATTTGGAAACTCTACCCTCCACTTTTCTATTTCTTTTGCAACAAAATCTTGATCTGCTAAATCAATCTTATTAATTAGAAGCAGTACAGGGATGTCTGTTTTTTTTAATCTTGTAAAAAGCTTTTGATCTTTTAATCCTTTTTCTCCAACTTCAACCATATAAATAAGAATATCAGCATCTTCAAAAGCAGAACGCACAAAATTCATCATTCCCTGATGTAACTTATACGATGGCTCGATTACCCCAGGAGTATCAGAAAAAACAATCTGATATTCCTTTTCATTAAGAATACCTAGTATTCTATGGCGAGTAGTTTGTGCTTTATGGGTAATTATTGACAGTTTCTGTCCAATCAAGCTATTCATCAAAGTAGATTTCCCTACATTAGGATTACCAATAATATTTACATATCCTGCTTTGTGGTCCATTGTGCAAAGAAAAGAAAAAAGGTCTAACTAGATGAACCCTACTAAATTATAATTTCAGGATTATCACTTAGATAAATTAAAACCTACCATTATGGAGACTCTGGCTCCTGTAGGGTGAATTACAGTATAATCTGGAGATATTTCGCTCTCATATTGATTATATAAATCCCCATTTTCATCAAGTTCATCAACCCATTCATATTCCGCATCATGAGAATATATTCTATTGAAACTAGGAACATATAAAATACTTACAGGTACATTCAGTTTTCCAAATGTAAAATTATAGCTCGCTCCTATTTCCATTGAAAGTCCTCCAATTGACAAGTTAGGCCCAACTACAAACTCAACACCTTTATCAGAACGAATACCAATCATAGATGAAAGTGAAGGCAAAAACATGCCTCTTTCCATACCTCCAACTAAAGCAACCCATTCTACAATACCTGTAACATTTCCTCCATCAGAAAATCTACTCTCCCATTGCCAACCATACTGAAACATAAAAGACCCATACTTACCTGTAGAGCCATTCCATTCTTTTCTAATATCACCAGAGAACATATCTACATCCTCTCTTAGAATTGATGCTAATGAACCTGCCTGTACCATAGTCACACCAAATTTAGGACCTGCAAATTTCTTTATTTGTGCCTGGACACTTTCAGAAAAAATACTCAAACAACAAATTATTAAAAAGACTTTTTTCATTATTTAATATAAAAATACAAAATCAGCAGAACTAGCTACAGATATTAAAATTATCAACACTAATCCAGCAAGCCACCCGAATACCAATGATTTTCTATAGTGTTTTTTATTAATGAATAATAAAAGAAGCGGCAAGCCAAAAAAAATCAAAAGAGGTGTGGTTAATATTCCTACAAGAAAACCCCAAAAATCTAACTTAAATGCCTCAGGTTCTACCTCAGTGATTATCATCTGTGTTTCTAAAGGAAAAGCAGCGAATGCAAGAGCACTAATACATCCAAAAAAAACAAATAATACTATTTTCTTCACGAATTAATTTATTATAAATTACTTGACTAAATTAAAACCTACGGTAATTGAGAACCTACTACCTGAATTATATGCTATCTCATATGCAGGCTCTATTAATATCTCTTCTTGATATGATTCTATATCATCGTCGGTTCCCCATTCCCCATCATCTCCTGGGTTCCCATTAACATAATTGTAATCATATTCTGCTTCCTTGCTAAACGTTCCTTTTCTTCCTGGAACAAAAGCAATATTTACCGGTATATTTAATTTTCCAGATTTAAAATTATAGCCAACCCCAAATACCATACCAACTCCACTCAACGACAAATTAGGACCTAAAGCAAATTCAAAACCAGAAGCAGTTCTTGCTCCAACCATTGAAGACAGAGATGGTAAAAATTTACCTTTTTCCATCCCACCAACTAAAGCAATCCATTCAACAATTCCTGTAACATTACCGCCATCTGCAAAACGACTTTCAAATTGCCAGCCATACAAAGAAGTTATCGCTCCTTTTGCTATATCATCATAATTAGAAACTCCATCATAAATATCGTCTAGCAGCAAATCACCATTTAAAAATGTAGAGCCTGGACTAGCAGATATATATACCATACCACATCTTGGCCCCTCTAGAGACTGAATCTGAGCATTAACACTGAAACACATTAGAGTTAAAGCAACTATTGTAATTAATCTTTTCATTACTTGTATTTATTTATGCTGCGAAAATAAGAGATAAAAGATAAAATACTATGCTAAGCATAACTTTATAACAAAAACAGATTAAAAAACTATTTGAAAAGTTCTAATTCTTCTACAGCCCGTTCCCATTCTAATTCCAGTTTTTTCTTTTTTTGCTGATTATCCTCATAACGCTCAAAAAAATCTTTCTCTTTTGAGAGCTCTTTAAACTTATCTGGATCTGATAATTGCAAGTCAATTTCTTTCTGTGAAATCTCCATCTCGTCAATTTTCTTCTCTAGCTTGGTTATTTTATTCTTTAATTTCTTGATTCTTTTCTGTTCGTTATAAGAGAATTGGTTTTCTGATTTATCCCTTTTGCTTGTCTTCTGCTCTTTTTGAGAACTCTCTAATTGTTTAAAATTCTCCAAATCTTTCTCAGACAAGAACATTTCGATATCTCCTATGTATTCTTTAATTTTTTGGTCCCCAAACTCATAAACCTTCTGAGTTAACCCTTTTAAGAATTCTCTGTCATGGGAAACCACAATCAAACTTCCGTCATAATTATTAAGCGCCTTCTTTAAGAGTTCCTTCGATGTAATATCTAAATGGTTAGTTGGCTCATCCATTATTAATAAGTTGTAAGGTTCTAATAACAGTTTACATAGTGCTACTCTAGCACGCTCTCCACCTGAAAGCACTTTAATTTTCTTTTCAACCTCATCATTACTAAATAAAAATGACCCTAATATCGAACGAACCTTTGCTATAGTATCTTCATTTGCAGCCTCCTCAATAGTCTCTAATACTGTAAGGGAATCATCTAAAAATTCTGCTTGGTTCTGAGCGTAATAGCCCATACTAACCTCATGCCCTAAATCTATCTTTCCATCAAAAGAAACCTCATTCACAATCATCTTCGCTAAGGTTGATTTTCCTTCTCCATTTTTACCAACAAATGCAATTTTATCTCCCCTTACAACTTCCAAATTAATCTCATTCAACACATTCAAATCGCCATAACTCTTAGATGCGTTATTGATTATCAAACTCATTTTTCCAGAATGTGGTGCTGGAGGAAAACGAAATTGCATACGAGCAACATCTTCCTTCTCAACCTCAATAATCTCTAATCTTTCTAATTTCTTTATTAATGTTTGAGCAAATGCTGCTTTATTTTTTTTAGCCCTAAATTTATTAATCAATACCTTGGTTTCTTCAATAAATTTATCCTGATTTTTCTTTGCCTGAAGCTGCTTTTCGATTCTATCCTTACGCAAACTTAAATATTTAGTATAAGATGCCTTATAATCATTAATTTTTGAAAATGCGACCTCAATAGTTCTATTTGTAGCTGCATCTAGGAAAAGTTTATCGTGAGAAACTAAGACGACTGCACCATTATAGTTACTTAGCCATCTTTCTAACCACATAATAGACTCAATGTCTAAGTGATTTGTTGGCTCATCAAGCAATAAAAGATCTGGCTTCTTAAGTAATATTTTAGCTAACTCAACTCTCATACGCCAACCACCACTAAACTCTGTAGTTTGTCGATCAAAATCATACTGTGTAAAACCTAAACCTATAAGCACTTGACTTATATCTGCTGAAGTATCATGGCCACCTCCCATTCTGAATCTCTCTTCTAAATTATTAAACTCCGTAATTATATCTAGATATTCTTTGCTTTCATAATCTGTACGTTCTGTAAGCTGCTGATTAGCATTCTCCATCTTCTTCTCAATATCATTAAGATATTCAAAGGCTGTCTGAGCCTCTTCTAGTACTGTGCGCCCATCTTCAAAATCTAAATCCTGCATCAAATAACCTATCATTATACCCCTTGGAATTGAAACATTCCCATGATTTGGATTTTGTTTCTTAGCTAATAATTTTAATAGTGTAGACTTACCAGCTCCATTTTTACCTGTAAGACCTATTTTATCTCCTTTATTTATCATAAAAGAAATATCTTTAAAGATATCCTGACCACCAAAATAAAGGGATAAGTTATTTACTGAAACCATGGCAGCAAAAATAATCTTTTTAGATTCTTAAAATAATTTTAAAAGAATCATTGGAAAAATAATTTATAGACGTATGTTTGCAATACAATAGCGCGGGGTGGAGCAGTTGGTA
>Ga0315315_10001798_pt1 | contig 19677 bp, 17 predicted proteins | sample M140m3416metaG_FD_203699 | JGI IMG/M metagenome (GOLD analysis project Ga0315315, IMG submission 203699) | Ammonia-oxidizing marine archaeal communities from Monterey Bay, California, United States - M1 40m 3416 | ecosystem: Environmental > Aquatic > Marine > Intertidal zone | place: USA...
TTTTTTAGCTTTATCTGTAATTTCTGAAATTTGATTAGATCTATCTTGTTTATCTTTTGTTGCAAAAGCTTTCTTAAGATCATCTGTAAATGTTGTCTCTAGTTTTTTCTTAACTTCAGACAAATCTTTCTTCTCAACAGCCCATTCTGGCTTTCTACATTCTTTTGCAAGTTCCTCAATCATTTTAATTATTGGGACAAAACCTTCGTGTCCAAACTTGACTGCATTTAACATTTCCTCTTCTGATAAACCATTTGCTTCTGACTCAACCATAAGAACGGCGTCTTTAGTTCCAGCTACAACTAAATCTAAACTTGAGTTTTCTAATTCAGCTTTTGATGGATTAAGAATATATTTACCATCAACAAAACCTACTCTAGATGCTCCTACGGGACCCATAAAAGGCATACCAGAAATAGCTAAAGCTGCTGATGAAGCAGTGATTGCTAGTATATCTGGTTGATTTTCTTTATCATATGAAATTACAGTTGGTAACAACTGAACTTCATTTTTAAATTCATCAGGAAATAAAGGTCTAATTGGTCTATCAATCAATCTTGAGATTAACGTTTCACTCTCAGTTGGTCTTGCTTCTCTTTTAAAATAACCACCTGGAATTTTTCCACCAGCATAATATTTTTCTTGATAGTTTACTGATAGTGGAAAATAATCCATATCTGGATTTACTTTTTTTGCTCCTACAACTGTTGCTAAAATTACTGTTTCACCGCACGAAGCGATTATTGCTCCATCTGCTTGTCTTGCCACTTTGCCAGTTTCTAAACTTATTTTCTTTCCTGCTACTTCAATTTCTTTCTTATATACTTTAAACATTTCGTTTCCATTTCATTTCGTTCGTTTCGTTCTATCTACCTTGATCCTTATTTTCTCAAATTCAATTTTGACAGTACATTTTTGTAAGAATCCATTTTATTTTTCTTAAGGTATTCTAACAATTTCTTTCTTCTATTTACAGCTCTCAACAATCCAACAGATGAATGCTTATCTTTTTTGAATTGTTTAATATGCTTGGATAAATCTTCAATTTTCTCGGTTAGCAAAGCAATTTGTATTTCTGAAGATCCAGTATCTTTTTCATGCATTGCTAATTCTTGTGCTTTTTTATTCATGCTTTATTTTTCCTATTTATTTGTTTGTTTTATTAAGTTTTCAATTTTTTCTGCGTACTCAAAAGACTCATCTTTTCTAAAAAGCAGTTTTGGTAAAAATTTCATAACCACCTTTTGTGATAAAATTTTTCTAATTAAAAAAGAGTATTCTTTTAAAATATTTATTGCTTCTTCTGCATCTTTTCCTCCAAGTGGAAGTACGTATGCTTTTGCAATTTTTAAATCTTGACTCATTCTTACCTCAGTAACTGTTATTGTGTTAGTTTCTAAGTTCGGCACCTTAGCCTCATTTCTAATAAAAATCATGCTTAAAGACTGCTTAATCATCTCACCTACTCTTAGCTGTCTTTGTGTTATTGGTTTTCCTATTCTATCTGCCATTAAATTGACCTCTCTGTAGATGTAACACTAAAAGCCTCTATTGTGTCATTTTTTTGAAAATCCATGTAATCTTTCACAGTAATTCCACATTCTTGACCGTTACTGACTTGTTTTACCTGATTTTTTTCCCTAAATAGAGTTCCAACTTTTCCTGTAAAGATAATAACGCCGTCTCTCACAATCCTTACATCTGATGTGCTCATAATTTCTCCCTCGGTTACTTTAGAACCAGCAACTTTCCCAGCTCCAGAAACTTTAAAAATTTCTAGAATTTGTGCAGTACCAATGACTTTTTCTTGAACATCGGGAGCTAGCAGCCCTGACATTTTTTGTTTGATATAATCTAATACTTCATAAATAATATTATATGAGGATATTTTAATTTTTTCATTTTCAGCTAATTTTTTTGCCTCTTTACTTGGTTTTACATTAAATGCGATTAAAACTGCATTAGATGCTTTTGCCAATGTAACGTCAGTCTCTGTTACCATTCCAATATCTGACAAAATTATTTTTGGTTTTACTTCTTCATGTCTAATTTGATTAATAGCATTTTTTATTGCTTCTGATGAACCATGAACATCAGATTTTATAATTAAATTTAACTCTTCTGTTGATTTATCTGAGAACGCAGACTCCTGAGTTGCAAATGTTAAAGGATTTTTTGTCTCCTTTTTTTCTTCAGCTCTATTAGCACTAAGAGATTTTGCCTCTTTTTCATTATCCAAAACAATAAAATCATCACCCGCTTTTGCTGCTCCATTAATTCCTAAAATTTCAACTGGCGCAGATGGAGGTGCTTCATTTATACTTTGGCCTTTGTCATTTATTATTGCTCTTATCTTTCCCCATTTTAGTCCACTAACAAAGAAATCACCTTTTTTGAGAGTCCCTGTTGTAACAATTATTGTAGCAACTGGTCCTCTTCCAATATCAATTTTGGACTCCAACACAATACCTGTAGCTTTTGACTCAAAGTCTGTTTTGAGATCTAAAATTTCAGCTTGTAAAATAATAGCTTCGACTAATTTATCTAAGTTCAATTTTGTCTTTGCAGATATTTCAACCATCAATGTTTCACCTGATAAATCTTCAGCAATCAACTCATGTTCTAATAACTGATTTTTAATTTTTTGTGGATCAGCCTCAGGTAAATCACACTTATTGATAGCCACAACGATAGGAACATTTGCTGCTTTTGCATGTTTAATGGACTCGACTGTTTGTGGTTTAACTCCATCATCTGCTGCAACAACTAAAACTACTACATCTGTTAATTTTGATCCTCTTGCCCTCATTTCAGTAAAAGCGGCATGTCCTGGTGTATCAATAAATGTTAATTTATTAGATCCACTTTCAATTTGGTAGGCTCCAATATGTTGTGTGATTCCCCCAAATTCTCCTGAAACAACGTTAGCACTTCTCAAAACATCTAAAACTGATGTTTTGCCGTGATCAACATGACCCATTACAGTAACTATCGGAGGTCTATTCTTTAAATTTTCTACCCTTGTAGCTTTTATCTTCTGAATTATCTCTTCTGCTTTTTCTTCACGAATAGGATTGTGACCAAATTCTTTTACTAAATACTCTGCTGTATCTGCAGCTAAAGTTTGGTTTATCGTGACTGTTACTCCCATGCCAAACAAAAATTTAATAACATTACTTGATTGTTCTGCCATTCTATTCGCTAATTCTCTTACAGTTATTGCTTCTGGAATTTTTATATCCCTTTTAATTGGTTTTAAATTTTCTTTATTTTCATCTTTTGAGGCACTTTTTAACTCTTTTTGTCTGGCTCTTTTAACTGACGCCAAACTTCTCTCTCTAGTTTCTATCTCATCACTTAAGGCTCTTGAAACTGTCAATTTTACTTGTCTTTTATTAATTTCTAATTTTGTTTTTTTATCTTTATCTGAATCTCCTTTGATTTTTTTTGTTGCTCTTTGTTCAGCTAGTTTTCGTCTTTCAAAATCAGATGTAGCTGTTGATGTTTTGGGTGGAAAATTAGGTTTTATCGAAAGACCTCTTTTAAAGTTAGATGTTGGTTTTGGGATGAAATTTTTGTTGGGATTACCTCTGCTTAACTGTTTGCCTGATTTTTTATCTATAACTACAGTTTTTTTTGATTGATTTTTAGAAGAGCTAAAATCTTTAAATGATTTCTTGGGATTTCCAGAAATAGTAAGCTTTGTTTTTTTGTTTTCCATTTCTCATCCCTCAATCTTTGTAAATTATATTTCTAGCAGACATTATTAAATTATCTGCCTCTTCTTTCGATAAAGCAAAATCTTCTAAATAACCCTGTATTTTTACTCGTTCACCCTTAACAATATCAAATCCACCTGTTAATTCATCCGAAGCTAGATCAGCAAAATCTTCTAGATTTAAAATTTTTTTTTCACCTAAAGTAACTAACATTCCTGGTGTCAAACCTTTCAAGTTAATTAAAGTGTCCTCAAGACCCAAATCTTTAATACGTTGAGAAATATCCTCTTGGTCTTTTTGATGAAATTCTTTTGCTCTTTCAATTAAAGCTTTGGCTGTATCTTCTTCAATACCCTCAATTTTAATTAAATCTTCGGATAAACTATCTTTAATATCATCAATTGTTGAAAATCCCTCAGCAACAAGTAACTGTCCTAATGTTTCATCTAATTCTAGATTTTTTACAAAGTTTTCAGTTTTTTCCTTAAATTCTAATTGTCTTCTCTCAGAGTCCTCAGCATCGGTCATTATGTTGATTTCATAGTTAAGTAATTTTGTAGCAAGTCTTACATTTTGGCCCCTTCTGCCAATTGCTTTACTTAAGTTTTCCTCTGTTAGTATAACATCTAATTTTTTTCTTTCAGAGTCCACATTGACCCTTTGAACCTCTGCCGGAGACAAAGCGTTAGAAACTAAAATAGCTGGATCCTCTGACCAATTAACAATATCAATTTTTTCTCCTTGTAGTTCATTCACAACTGCTTGAACTCGAGACCCTCTCATACCAACACACGCACCAACTGGATCCAAAGAAGTGTCGACAGCTTTAACACAAATTTTTGCTCTACTTCCAGGATCTCTAGAAGAAGACTTAATTTCAATTAAACCATCATATATTTCAGGAACCTCTTGAACAAAAAGTTTTTCCATAAATTTTGGATGTGCTCTAGATAAAAATATTTGCTGACCCCTTGGCTCTCTTCTTACATCATTACAATAAGCTTTAATTCTATCTCCTGCTTTAATATTTTCTCTAGGTATTAATTCATTTTTTTGAATAATAGCTTCAGTTCTACCCAGGTCTACTATAACGTTTCCAAATTCTAATCTTTTTACTATACCACTCAAAATTGTATCTTTTTTATCTATAAAATCATTATATTGTCTTTCTCTTTCAGCCTCTCTTACATTAGAAGTAATTACTTGCTTTGCAGTCTGAGCAGCTATTCTGCCAAAGTCAAACGATGGTAATGGTTGTAAAATTTCATCTCCAATTTTTTTATCCTTAAATGACTCATTCAAATTTACAGCGTCTTCTAATTTGATTTCAGTATTAGAATTTTCAGGATTTTCCGAAATAATTAATTTTCTAAATATTCCTATTTCTCCATTATCTCTATCAATTAAAACTTCAATCTCGTTATCTTGACCAAATTTTGATTTAGCAGCTTTCGCAATACCTGTTTCCATAGAACTAATAATCAATTCTTTATCAATAGATTTTTCTAAGGCAACAGCTTCTGCAATCCTTAGTAATTCAAGTTTATCAGCTCTTTTGTTTAACATTTTTTAGTTTATTCCAAAAAAAAATGGGCTAATGCCCATTTTGTAAATTTAATAATGTGATCTGAATATAGTAAAATTTTTTTTTAATTCAACAGAAACTATTTGGAAAAAATGCTTTTTTTATCAGTTTTTTCCCATGAAAACGAGCCATCATTCTCTGGGGATCTTCCAAAATGACCATAGGCTGCTGTTTTTTCATAAATTGGTTTATTTAAATTTAACATTTCTCTTATACCTCTTGGACTCAGGTCAAAATTTTCTGTTATTTTTTTTTCAACGAATTCTTTTTTATCTAAATCATTTTCAAACAAATCAACATAGATTGAAAGTGGTTTTGAAACACCTATTGCATAGGCTAATTGAATTAAACACTTTTCTGCTATTTTTGACGCAACAACATTTTTTGCAATATATCTTGCTGCATAAGCAGCGGATCTATCTACTTTAGTAGGGTCCTTTCCAGAAAAAGCCCCCCCACCATGAGGTGCAGCTCCACCATAAGTATCAACTATAATTTTTCTACCTGTTAATCCACAATCCCCATCTGGACCCCCAATAACAAAATTACCTGTTGGATTTACATAAAACTCATCCTCATTAAAATTCTCAAGAAAATTAGATGGAATAGATTGCAACATATAAGGTCTCAATAAATCTCTAACTTGTGCTTGATTGACATCCGCAGAATGTTGTGAAGATATTACTACAGATTTTACTTTAGTAGGTTTACCATTTACATATTCAAAAGTGACTTGGCTTTTACTGTCTGGTTCTATATTCTTTAACTTTCCTGATTTTCTATCTTCTGCCATTAATTTCAAAATTTTATGTGAGTAATGAATGGGTGCGGGCATTAGAACATCAGTTTCATCACATGCATATCCAAACATTATACCTTGGTCTCCAGCTCCTTCATCCTTATTTCCTGAGGAATCTACTCCCATTGCAATATCAGCAGATTGAGCATGAAGATGACTTTCAATTTTTGTTGCATCTTTCCAAGTAAAACCCTCTTGATCATAACCAATATCTTTGATGCAATTTCTCACTTTTTCTACCAACTCATCTTTTTTAATTTCAGGTCCTCTGACTTCTCCAGCTAATACGACTTTATTAGTTGTTGTAAGTGTTTCACATGCAACTCTAGAAAATGGGTCACCTGCAAGATAACTATCCACAACCATATCTGATATTCTATCTGATACTTTATCAGGGTGTCCCTCGGATACAGACTCGCTAGTAAAAAGGTAATTTTTAAGATCACTCATGTTTTAATTCTATTAAATGAAAATATCAAAAAAATATACAATAAAATTAATAATCCAAAAATTTTATTTCCATATTTAGAAAATATTGTTGGTTGTATTTTCTTATTTTCTATAAAATCTATATACCCTGTTTGTCCAAAGCTAACTTTTTGTTCAACAATTCCTAAAGGATTTATTATAGCTGCAGCCCCATTATTGGCTGAGCGCAATACATATTTTCCACTTTCAATTGCTCTCAAAATACTATGATCAAAATGTTGTCTTGGACCAATAGATTGTCCAAACCACCCGTCTTCAGAAATATTAACAATTATATCAAAATTAGAGTTTTTAAAAAGCTCACCGGAATAAATTATTTCATAACAAATGAGAGGTAGAATTTTTAAAGAAGTTTTTTTATTTATCAGTTCAATAATTTTCCTTTCTTCTCCACTTGAAAAAGATTGATAACTATTTGTTAATGATCTTAGGCCAATTTTTTTTAATAAATTTTCCAAAGGTAAAAACTCTCCAAAAGGGACTAATTTTATCTTATTATAGGACTCAATAAGTTTTAACTCGTGATTATAAACAGATAATGAATTAAAATAACTTTTAGAGTTTTCTATAGATTGCAAACTATTTATTCCAACTATTAATAAATGATTTTCGCTAAAATAATCTTCAAACAACCAATTATATTCTTCCAGTTCATTGTGAAAAATATTTGGCAAAATACTTTCGGGCCAGATAAAAATAATTTTTTCATTTTTTTTTGGATCGCTAATTTTGATTAATTCTTCAATAATTAAAATAGGATCTTTATTATCATAGAATCTTTCAAGACCAATATTTGAACCAATAACTCTCAGCTTGAATTCATAATTGTTTATATTCGCTTTATTGAATTTTTCTTTGTTTAGAGATCCATAGAAATAAAAAAAAGTTAAAGATATTATAAAAAAAACACAAACGCATACATCTATTTTTGTTTCTCTTAATTTAAATAAGGCTGGGGTAATGAATAAAGAAATACAAAATAAGTTAAACCCATATGTTCCAATTACAGATATGATATTCAAAATTTCTAAATTTTTCGAAAAACTGTAAGCAATTAAATTCCAAGGAAAACCAGTAAAAATTAATCCTCGTAAAAATTCTACAGATGCATAAACCAAAGAAAAAACAAAAAACGAATTAATGTTACTTTTTGTTTTAAAAATTATAAATATGTAAGTTATTAAGCCATAAAATAAAGCTAAAAAGGAAGGTATAAGAAATATTGTTAGTGGTATTAAAAATTCAAAATTTTGATCATAAGTTAATGAAATAGATACCCAATACAAATTACTAAAAAAATAACCAAAGCCAAATAACCATCCATAAAAAAAGAAGAGTCTTTTATTTTTATGATAATTTGATTTTTTAATTAAAAATAAAAAAAACAAAGAAAAAGTAAAAAAGTTTATAATCAGATAATTAAAAGGAGGCAAACTTAAGGATGTTATTACCCCTAAGATAATCAATAACACAAATTCAATGTATTTTCTGTAATTCAATTTAATTTCGAAATTACGGATTGGTATATTTGTTTTTCTTCTTTTTCCATTTTTTTATAATCTTTATTTTTAATATGATCAAAACCTAACAAATGAAGAAACCCGTGTATAAATATCTTAATTAATTTATCTTTAAAATTTTTTGAGCTCCGAGATTTTGGTATATTTATAAAATTATAGCTAATAATTATATCTCCAATATAAGTTTGATTCTTAATTTTAACCTTTTCACTAAACGGAAATGACAAAACATCGGTAGCTTTATTCTTGTTTCTAAAATTTTTATTTAATATTTTGATATTTTTATTATTAGAAAGCAATAATGTTAAGCTTATTCTTTTATTCAAAAATTTATATTTTTTCGGAAAGGCTCTGCAAACTTTTTTGAAAAATAATTCCTTCTTTTTTATTTTTTTTGACCAAGCCTTCTCATTAGAGAAAACATTTACATTAATCATTTTTAGAATAAGCTTTAACTATTTTTGATACTAGAGGATGTCGAACAACATCTGAGTGATCAAAATCTACAACTGCTATTTCATTTAAATGACCAAGTAATTCTTTAGATCTCACCAAACCAGACATATTCTTATTAGGTAAATCTATTTGAGTCGGATCACCATTTACTACTATTTTAGAGTTTTCTCCAATTCTTGTTAAAAACATCTTAATTTGAGTATCAGTTGCATTTTGTGCTTCATCTAAAATAGCAAATGAGTTCTTTAATGTTCTACCCCTCATAAAAGCCAAAGGTGCAATTTCGATATCTCCAATTTCTATCATTCTCTGAATTTTTTCGAAATCAAACAAATCATAAAGAGAATCATATAAAGGTCTTAAATAAGGATCAACTTTTTCTTTCATATCACCAGGTAAAAAACCTAATCGTTCTCCAGCTTCAACGGCTGGTCGTGATAATATTATTCTTTCAATCTTTTTTTCTAATAGCATTGTAAGACCCACTGCAACTGCTAAAAAAGTCTTACCTGTACCAGCTGGACCTGCTGAAATAATTATATCACTTTCCCTTAAGGCTCTTACATAACCTTTTTGTTTTTCAGATCGTGGTATAATGGATTTTTTCGGTGTTTTGATAATATCTGTTATGTTATTATTTTTTACTTTTTCTTTAATCATAAAATTATCTACTGATGAGATTATATCTTTGTTTTCAATACTACCATTATTGATAAATTGTTTTGCTAAAAATTGAATAGCATTTTTTACTACTTCATTATTTTCTGGATTAGATTTAATCAATATGGAATTTCCCCTAGAATATAAATTTGACTGTGTAATTTTTTCTAATTCTTTTAAATTTTTATTGAACTCTCCAACTACCCCCATTAATAAATCATTATCGTGAAAAATAACACTTATAGAATTGTTGTCTGAGTAAACAAATTTGAGGGACTGATTTACATCTTTTTTTTTTAAATTATTCAATTTTTATGCAACCTTTTGTTTTGAGTTGTTAATTATTTCTCCAAATAAAGTGCTCCTATTACTTTGGTTTATTTTAACTGATACTATTTTTCCAATATCACTTTTTTTACCATTAAATATTACAGATGTCATATATTCTGATCGTCCAAAAGTTTGGGTTTTATCGTCTGTCAGATTTTCAACTAAAACATTTAATATTCTACTTTCTAATGATTTATTCATATTTAGTTGATTTTCAAAAAGTTTGCTTTGAATTTTTTCAAGTCTTTTCATTGAAATTTTCCTATCAACTAATGGTAAATTAGAAGCAACAGTCCCTGGTCGTGGACTAAAAATAAAAGAATATGAATTGATAAAATTAATCTTTTTAATTAATTTTAACGTTTTTTTAAAATCTTGATCCTCCTCACCTGGATAACCAATAATGAAATCACTTGAAAATGCTATTTCAGAATTAATATTTTTTAACTTTTCAAACGTTTCTACATATTGATTTATCGTATGTTTTCTATTCATAAGATCTAAAATTTTATCAGACCCACTTTGTATTGGTAAATGTATCAAAGGCATTAGTTTTTTTGAAAATTTATAAACCTCAAATAAATCTTCGGTCATATCTTTGGGATGAGATGTGGTGTACCTTATTCTTTCAACCCCAGAAATTTTTTCTATTTCAATTAATAAATCTGATAATTTTTTTTTTTGAAATTGATAGGCATTAACATTTTGTCCTAACAAAACTATTTCTTTTGCACCATTTTCAGCCAGATATTTAGCTTCATCAATAATTTGTACAAATGGTCTGGAATATTCAGGGCCTCTCGTATATGGCACTACACAAAAATGACAAAACTTATCACAACCTTCTTGAATGGTCAAAAAAGATGAAACTTTTCCAGACTCATTTTTAACTTTTTTTAAGTAATTAAATTTAGATACAGGATCAAATTCTGTTTCTTCAACCTTCTTATTTTCTTTAATAAAATTTAATATTGTTTCATTTATTTTATGGTACGATTGAGGACCAATTACAAGGTCGATGAATGGTTCTCTTCTAGTCATCTCTTCATTTTCTGCCTGAGCTACACATCCAGCAACTATGACTAAAGGTTTTTTTTTGAATCTAAAAATCTTTTTTACTCTTCCTATTTCATGATAAACTTTCTCTTTGGCTTTATCTCTTATGTGGCATGTGTTTAATAAATAGCAATTTGCTTCTTCATATTTTTTTGTTTTTGAAAACCCAATTTTTTTAACTGAATCAAATATTCTATTTGAGTCATACTCATTCATTTGACACCCAAATGTTTTGATAAATATTTTTTGATTCATATTATTGGGATTTTTTCTTAACCCCATATAATTCTAACTTATGATCAACCAAAGTATAACCGTGTTTTTCTGCAACTTTTTTTTGTAAATTTTCAATTTCTTCATCAACAAATTCAATAATTTCTCCAGACTTAACATCAATTAAATGATCGTGATGACCTTCATTTAATTCTTCATATCTAGCTTTTCCACCTTTAAATTCGTGTTTAGTTAATATACCAGACTCTTCAAAAAGTTTGACTGTTCTGTAAACTGTTGCAATGCTTATCTTAGGATCTAATTTTGAAACTCTATTGTAAAGTTCATCAACATCTGGGTGATCTGTAGACTCGGACATAACTTTAGCAATTATTCTTCTTTGGTCTGTAAGTTTTACCCCTTTTGATAAACATTTTTGTTCAATAGTATCTGACATATTTAATTTTAACTTAAATAAATAGGTTTAATCAAATTTTTTTTTATCTTAAATTTATTGCATAAAAACGGTATATTTTCATATCTTATTTTATTTTCGTCTTTAAAATCATAAAAACTATAACAATAATAATCAATTTTCTTAGCTAAGTTTATAGCTTTTATTGTAGATAATGAATTTCTTATGCCCGCAAAACTTCCAGGTCCTTTATTAACATATAAAGTTGCGATATCTCTTATTTCAAGATTTTTGGAATTTAAAAAATCATTAATTAATATCATCAATTTTTCATAATTAGTTTTGCTATTTTCATGACTAATATTATAAATATAATCATCAACTATGAGCATTAACAAAATATTTTCTTTTGTAGCATCAACTATTAGCTTATTCATTTTAATTTTTTTTATAAACAATAATTCTAATGCAGAAGAAAAAAATAGTAAACTTTATTCAAAAGATGAAGGTATATTATCTATAATGTATCATCGTTTTAATGAGTCAAAATATCCATCTACAAATATTCAAATGGATATTTTCAGTGAACATATCAAAATTATAGATAAGTCAGGATTTGCCTTTTATAATGCAAAAGAATTTAAAGATAATTTTGATACACCCAAGGTCAAAAAAAAAATCCTACTTACAATAGATGATGCCTTTAGTTCTTTTTATACTGAAGCCTGGCCATTCTTAAAAAAAAATAAAATTCCTTTTATTTTATTTGTATCAACGCAACCAGTTGGAAAAAATGGCTATATGACATGGGATCAAATTAGAGAGATTGAGCAAAATGATTTTGTAACAATTGGTCATCATTCTCATACTCATGATTACCTGATTGACAAATCTCATAAAGAATTCATTATAGATATTGAAATTGCAAACAAAATATTTTTAAAAGAATTAGGATATGTGCCTCCTTTATTTTCATATCCATTTGGAGAATATTCAAAATTAATGAAAGATTATGTATCAGAAAATTTCATATTAGCATTTGGTCAGCACTCTGGTATAATTGATCTTAATAAAGAAAAATTTGAATTACCAAGATTTCCAATAAATGAAAAATACGGTGAACTTAAAAGATTTAAATCAATTATTAATTATTTTCCGCTTGAATATAAAAATTTAAACCCTGAAGATAAATTATTAAATATTAAAAATAACCCACCAAAATTTAGTGTAGAATTTTTTGAAAATCAAAAAAATATAGATAAAATTAATTGTTATTCTAACGAAGGAAATGTCTGGGAAAAATCACAAATAAAGTTCAACAAAAATATATTATCAATTATATTTAGAGAACCGTTCTTGCCTAGAAGAGGTCGTATAAATTGTTCATTAAACGATAATGGTAAGTGGAGATGGTTTGGCACTCAATTCACGGTTAAATCTAATTAAATTAAACTCTCTAACTTAATGCTTGATGGAAGTAATTTCGCATCATCAAAATCTTTTAAATTGTTTTGTTCTATAATTTTTTTTAAGATCTCAGTATATTTATCGCCTGTTTCTGCATATTTGTCTAAATACCTTACAAGTACTATGCTATCGAGTGGTTTTCCAAGATCTCGTAGCTCTGCTCTAGCCTTTCTAAAGTTTTTATACGACGAGTGTGTATTTAAATTTCTTTGATAAGCTCTCACAGATGCTTGTAGTACATTAAATTTCATTACTTTATGACCTTCATTTTTTTCTGATTCTTTTGGTTTGAGACCTTCACCTGACCAAGTCCACTGGCCAAATAATGCATTTCCCTCTTGTGCAAATCTAGACGTGCCCCAACCAGTTTCTTTTGCTGCTTGTGCAATTGCTAATGAGACAGGAATTTCATCCATTCTGACTTTTAAAGTTGATAGATCCTTAGAGTTTACACCATATTGTTTATATTTTTTTTCAAGCCATTTTTTTTCTAGCTCAGAATTATGACTTTTATTGATTAAACTAAACAATCTTTTTCTATCTAACTTTATATTATTATTTTCTTTCAACACTAAAGGTAAAACTATTTGAATAAAAAATTCTTTTCTCTTCTTTGTATTTTCAATCATTTTAATTTCAGCAGGAAGCAAAGTTAACGCGATAGGTTTTACTAATTTTTTTTCTCTAACATCACTAAGGGTATAATCTGTATCTTCAAAGAGCTGTTTTATTGTTGAAGCATTTAATCTAACTGTGTCAGTTTCTAAATCGTTCAGGCTAAAAATATCTATCAACAAATCTCTTTCATTTAAAATTTTTCCATTCTCTATATTACTATTATTCGATTTACCATTGAGCGTATAGGCTAACACTGTTTTAGAATTATTTTTAAACTCTGGGGAATTATTCATAGATATTATTTGTGGCATAGCATAGAAAAAAAATAATATAGCTAGACTGCATAAAAAAGTTCTTGGTAATGACCCAATGTCTTTTTGATCAAAAAATTTAAGAATTTTAATTTTTTTTTTCATTTATTAAATTGCAATAACTTCTTTTACTTCTGGTAAATAATGACACAAAAGGTTTTGAACACCCTGTTTAAGTGTCATAGTTGAACTAGGACATCCGGAACAACTCCCTTGTAATTGAACCTTGACAATGCCATCCTTAAATTCTTTAAATTTAATATCACCACCATCTTTTGCAACTGCTGGTCTAATTTTCTCATCTAATATTTTTATAATTTTTTTTTCTAAATCACCAAAGTCGTTTGAATTTTCTTGTAAATCTTTTTCAATTACACTCTCTTTTCCACTTGAATAAAAATCGTTTATCAAAGAAATAATTATATGTTTTATATCTTCCCACGAAGTATCATCGTATTTATTAATTGAAATAAAATCTTTACCTAAGAAAATTCCCTCAATACCATTAACGGAAAGCAAATTTCTTATTAATTCATTGTTTATTTCATCTTTTTTTGTGATTTCAAAAGATCCGGCTTTCGAAACAGATTTACCAGGCAAAAACTTTAAAGAATTTGGATTAGGTGTAACTTCAGTTTGAACAAACATAATCTATATATAGTCAATAATTTTGAAATTGAAACTTGTTAATAAAAAATAATTAAAAACCCATTATTTCATGAATTTTTTTAATTTTTTTTGATGCAATTTCATTTGCTTTTTCACGTCCTTCTTCAAGAATTTTGTCTAAATAACTGCTCTCTTTTAATAATCTTTTTATTTCAGAAGATATTGGACCAATTTTATCAACTAGAACTTGTGACAACTCCTCTTTGAAATCTGAAAAATTACTTTCTGAAAACTTTTGGATTGTTTCATCTAATGAGGAGTTGGTTAAACTAGAATAAATACCAACTAGATTTTTTGCTTCCATTCTTTTATTTAGCTCTTCTTTACTGGAAGGAAGTGGCAAAGGATCTGTTTTTGCTTTTTTAATTTTGTTTAAAATTTGATTTTTGTCATCGGTTAAATTTATTCTACTCAAATCTGATGGTTCTGACTTACTCATTTTTTTTGATCCATCTTTTAAACTCATAATTCTAGAGAATTCATCTTTAATGAGAGGTTCAGGTACTTTTAAAAAATCATCTACATTGAAATCATTATTAAATTTTTGTGCAATATCTCTGCATAATTCTAAGTGTTGTTTTTGGTCATCTCCAACAGGAACATGGGTAGTGTCATAAAGCAATATGTCAGCTGCCATTAAAACTGGATATGAATACAATCCAATACTAGCCTTCTCTTTGTCTTTACCCGCTTTTTCTTTAAACTGTGTCATTCTATTTAACCAGCCCATTCTTGCAACACAACTTAGCAACCACGCAGCTTCCGCATGTGCTGAAACTTGTGATTGATTAAATATAATGTTTTTTTTTGGGTCAATACCACTTGCAATAAATGTCGCTACTGTTTCACGAATATTATTTTTTAGCTCTTTTGGGTTTTGTGCTACAGTTATTGCATGGAGATCAACAACACAAAAAATACATTCATTATTTTCATCATTATTTAATTCAACAAAATTTTTAATAGCTCCTAAATAATTTCCTAAATGTAGATTACCTGTTGGTTGAACACCAGAGAAAATTTTTTTTTTCATATCTTAATACTTTAATTTAACATCTTTATAATTAAAAGCATTGATCAAAAATGATACTAATAAATAGAAAACAAAACCTAATAAAACCGATAAAATTAAATAAAATGATTTAAATTCGTAATCATATAAAAGTTGATTTTCAAATAAATGGACTAAGTAACTAAAAAATAAACCCATAAGAATAGAAGCAAAAATGATCTTTAAAGTTTTAATGATAAATATTCCATTAAATCTAAATAATTTTTCTTTTTTTAAAAAAATAAATAATATAATTGAGTTAAACCAAGAAGATATTGTTGTAGCAATAGGAATAATTAAAAAACCAATATCTTTAAAATAATATATGCTTATTAAAACATTCAGAATTACTGATATTAAAGATATATAAAAAGGTGTTTTAGTATTATGATTTGCAAAGAAAAAACTTGAAAAAACTTTTATTAAAGCAAAAGCAGGTAAACCTAATGCAAAATAATATAAAGCTAAACTTGAGTTATTCACCGAATTTTCATCAAAGGACCCATATCCAAATAAAGCTGAAATAATTTCTTCTGATCCAATAATTAAAGCGATAGTGGCTGGAAGACTTAAAAATAAACTTAATTCAAGAGCTTTATTTTGTATGAGCAAAATCTTATTTTTTTTTCTGGATTGAATATGTTTTGAAAGTTGTGGAAGTACAACAACACCAATAGCTATGCCAGCTATAGCTAAGTTAATTTGATAAATTCTATCTGCATAATATAAATAAGAAACTGCACTTGCTTGGAATGATGCAATAATTGTTCCAATTAAAATATTTATTTGAGTGACACCAGAAGAAAAGATACTTGGTAAAAGTTTTTTAAAAAAAAATTTTACTTTGTTGCTAGCTTTTAATTTTAAATTAAATTTAAGTATGTAATGTTTTGATACATATCTATATAAAAATATAAATTGTAATAGACCAGCCAAAGAGACACCATAAGATAAATAATAAACTAACTGGTCACCTAAAAATTTTGAAAAAATTAATATAAAAATTAAAGTAATATTTAAAATTATTGGGGCTGCGGCTGCAGCTGCAAACTTATTATGTGAATTTAGAATTGCAGAAAAAAAGGACGCTAAACAAATAAAAAATAAGAAAGGAAAAGTAATCCTTGTTAAATTTATTGCTACTGTCATTTTTTCTAAATCACCTACAAATCCTGGAGCAATAATTGAAACAAATACAGGCATAAAGATTTCAATTATTATTGTTAAAAATAACAAACCTAAAAAAAGAAAATTAAAAATATCATTGGCAAATTTATTTGATTGTTTTTTACCCTTATTTATTTCTGATGAGTAACTTGGGACAAATGCAGCATTAAAGGTACCTTCAGCAAATAATCTTCTGAATGTATTTGGAATTCTAAATGCTACAAAAAAAGCGTCGGCTAACATTCCTGTTCCAAGGAAAATTGCTATTAAAATATCTCTTAAATAACCAAGCAACCTACTTATAATAGTATAAAAACCAAATGTACCTGTTGACTTAAGTAAGTTCATAAATCATATTAGTCTTAATTTTACCCCATTTGTACAACTAATTATCATAAATGAAAAAAACTAAAATAGATCATTATACCGATAAAGAAGCTTTAGAATTTCACAGCCACAAAAAGCCTGGCAAGCTAGAAATTGTAGCATCGAAAAACATGACTACAAAAAGAGATCTTGCTTTAGCGTATTCTCCTGGCGTAGCAGTTCCAGTAAAAAAGATTAGTGAAAATCCTGAAGCTGCTTATGATTATACAAGCAAAGGGAATTTAGTTGCAGTAATTAGTAATGGGTCAGCAATTCTTGGATTGGGAGATTTAGGGGCTCTTGCCTCTAAACCTGTAATGGAAGGTAAAGCCGTTTTGTTTAAAAGATTTGCCGATATTGATTCAATTGACCTTGAAATAGACTCAAAAAATACAGATGAGATTATCAATTCAATTAAAAATTTTGCTCCTTCATTTGGTGGAATAAACTTAGAGGATATAGCAGCTCCAGATTGTTTTATAATCGAGGAAAAACTTAAAGAAATATTAGATATTCCAGTATTTCATGATGATCAGCATGGTACAGCAATAATTACAACTGCTGCTTTAATAAATGCATTAGATATTAATAAAAAATCAATTAATAAAATTAAAGTTGTAATAAATGGAGCCGGAGCATCAGCTATGGCTTGTGCAAATTTATTTAAAAGAAGCGGTGTTCCTCAAAAAAATATTACGATGATAGATCGTAAAGGTGTTATCTACAGAGGGAGAGAAAATTTAAATCAATGGAAGTCAAGTCATGCTATTGAAACATCCAATAAAACTTTAGATGAAGCAATAAATAATGCAGATGTATTTTTAGGTCTCTCAGCTAAAGGTGCTTTAACAAAAAATATGGTAAAAAAAATGGCAAAAAATCCAATCATTTTTGCTTGTGCAAACCCAGATCCTGAAATCACACCTGAAGAAGTTGAGGAAGTTCGTAGTGATGCAATAATGGCAACTGGAAGATCTGATTATCCAAATCAAGTGAATAACCTAATTGGTTTTCCTTATATTTTTAGAGGTGCCTTAGATGTAAGATCAAAAACAATAAATGAAGAAATGAAAGTTGCGGCAGCGCATGCGATTGCAAAACTTGCAAGAGAAGATGTTCCTGATGAGGTTGTTGCTGCAATGGGTGGTGAAAGACCCCATTACGGCAGAGACTATATAATTCCATCTACTTTTGATCCTCGATTAATTAGTATCATACCAGCTGCAGTGGCTAGGGCAGCTATGGAAACTGGAGTTGCGAGAAAAAAAATAGAAAATTTTGATGTTTATCAAGATCTACTTAAACAACGATTAGATCCTACTGTAACAATTATGCAGGGAATAAATAATTACATTAAAAAGAATCAAAAAAAGATTGTCTTTGCTGATGGAGAAGATGAAAATACTTTGAAAGCTGCAATAGCTTTTAAAAATTCAAAGTTAGGTATACCCATATTAATTGGTAAAGAGGAAAAAATTAAAGAACAAATAAAAAATATTGGCTACAATGACAATTTTGATATTGAAATTATAAATTCAAAAGATACTCCAAAAAGAGAGAAATATGTAAAATATTTGTTTAAAAAACTTCAGAGAGAACAAGGACTATTAGAATGGGATTGTGATCGACTTGTGAGGAATGATCGAGTTATTTGGGCTTCTTGTATGGTTGCATGTGGAGATGCTGATGGAGCAGTTACAGGAAATACTAGACGTTTTGGAGCCTCTTTAGATAAAATTAAACAAGTTGTAGATGCTAGGTCAGGAGAAATTATGTTTGGCTTAAATCTTGTTGTTCATAAGGGGAAAACAATTTTTGTTGGTGACACCAGTGTACACGAATATCCCACGTCAGAACAAATGGCTGAAATTGCAATATCAGCTGCACGTGTTGTTAGATTGTTTGGTTTTGATCCAAAAGTTGCATTTGTATCTCATTCGACTTTTGGCCAACCTTTAACTAATAGAACTAAACATATTAAAAATGCTGTAGAAATTTTAAAACAAAAAAATGTAAACTTTGAATTTGACGGTGATATGCAACCAGATGTAGCTTTAGATAAAGAATACAAGAGTCTTTATCCTTTTTCAAAAATTGTAGGAAATGCAAATATATTGATTATGCCAGGACAGCATAGCGCCGCTATTTCATATAAAATGATGAAAACATTGGGTGATACTAGAGTAATTGGTCCTTTGCTTATTGGCTTAGGTCTACCAATAGAAATTGCTCCACTTAGAAGTTCAACATCAGAAATTATAAATTTAGCATCGATTGCCGCTTATTCTGCTGATGTTATTGATTATAAAAAAAATTAATCTTTTTGAATCCTTAAATTGTCTACAAGAATTATACTTGCAACTACATCTTTAACATCTAAGATTTCTTTTGCCTCGTTAAGAACTAACTCTTTTTCTTCAGAAGTAATTGCTATTCCGTAAATATATATTTTCTTTTTATAAGTATCAATTTGATAGTTTGTTGCTTTTATATCTTTATTTAAAACTAAAGCAGCTCGTAATTGAGATGTAATTAATAAATCTTTAGCTGATTGTTTAAAGTTAAATTCCTCTTTAACTTTAATATCGTTCCTCACAGACCTAACACCCTGGGTTTCCCACGCTATTTTTGTTAATTTTAGTTTCTCCTCTGGATCATCAACTTTTCCAGTTAAAAATATTCGACCATCTAAAACTTTTGTTTTTATTGCAAAAAAATAATTTTTATCCTGCAAAATAATTCTTGTACTTAAACTTTTTTGCATAATAGAGTCGTCGATTTGAGTT
>Ga0315315_10001799_pt1 | contig 19649 bp, 11 predicted proteins | sample M140m3416metaG_FD_203699 | JGI IMG/M metagenome (GOLD analysis project Ga0315315, IMG submission 203699) | Ammonia-oxidizing marine archaeal communities from Monterey Bay, California, United States - M1 40m 3416 | ecosystem: Environmental > Aquatic > Marine > Intertidal zone | place: USA...
TTTTGATCACGCATCGTACTATTAAAATACTAGCTACTACTTTAGTAGATATTACAGTAATAATTATTAATAATTTATCACGGCTCAAAACCAAAAAAGTCGATTTCAGCTTTTTTTTGTAAAACGACCAATAGAAGGACCACAACTCTACGATCACTTTCATTCTTGTATGCATACTGTCGGTATTCGGTAGCTAAGAGCTAACTTGAGTGTGTCCCAATGCACGCTTCATGCATTGCAGGTAACCAATGTATCGGCAAACGCGTGTTTCGCTACCTTTCTTCCCGTCAATTTAATCTTCGCCGTAAATTCATCTCGTCATCCTTTGCTGCCGATGAAGTGCCGCACTGTTTTCAGACAACCCGAGACAAATATGGCAGGCATCGTCGCGTCACGCAAGGACTGCTTGCTGAGTATCGCAAGGAAAGTAATGTTGCTCTTTCCAAGATCGAGAACAAGCTCCGACAACGGCTACGGATTGACCGCCGCGTCCTTGTAAAGGAAATCTCTGCCGCCTCGTCCCGTGGAACACTGGGACCCGACACGGCTGAAGTCGGACCTGCTGGCCTATTCAAGTACTATTTCGAAGATTCATCGGCAGGAATACGAACATATAGACGGATGGCGAATGTAGGCCCGGCTTCAGATAACAAATTGAGCGAACAACAGCATCAGTTTGTAATGAGACTCAACTTTCAAACTGAACGCCCAGGGCCAATAAGTATATCAGCGGATGAAGCTTGTGTTGCTCGTGTGACCGTCTCCTCTCTGACCGGTTCCAGTCGCATTATTATTTACCACATTGACTCGGGTGCAGAACATCAACTTCACTCCGAAGTCGGACGGCCTAATGACGTCGAATTTGGGCCATGCTTCTACGAGGGAGGAGATGGAGAGAAGAAGTACTATCTGTACTTCACCACTTCCAATATAATGGGTCGCCCTGACTCCGTGTATCGACTAGTGTGGAGTTCTTGCAATGGATTTGATCTGCAGAACGGGCCGAATATGGTCTTTCACGATGCAGACGAGGCGAACTTTGTCGGCGTGACCAGGAGCAAAGGGAACAGATGGATGATTTTTCAAAGTACATCAGGAAGTAGCAATGAGGTGCACCTCCTCGGGGGTGAAAGTGATGACCCAGTTCTAGTCAGGGCTAGAGAAGAGAACGTCATGTATTACGTGGAATGTGGTGGCATTTCTGGGGACATTTTTGTTCTAGCCCATCGGTTTGGCGGTTCGAGAAAGAGAGATGGTTGCTTACTTGGCACAGAAATGGCGATTTTTCAATCCAATGTCCTTGCGTTACCAATAGAGGGACCATTCGAGAATCGATTAGAAGGTTGCTTAGACGAGACACATTTTATTGAAGAAATGGATCTCTTCGAGAACCACATTGCGTTGTATGAACGCAGCTCTGTTGACGGAAGGCAGCGGATTCGTACTTTTGAACGACGAGGAAAGAGTGACAATAACACTATTGTTGCTATACCAGATTGTTTTGAAGGCTGTGGAAATATTCGGAAGGGGGGGAACAGTCAGTACCAGACATCTACCATGGCTTACCGCATTGATACACCTGTCGAGCCAGCTATCACTTATGAGCATAACATGGTTGAGGATAGTCCAGTCCAGAAAGAGGGGCGAGAGCTCCGCAATGACATTCACTATCAGAAGCTGATGGTCACAGGTACTGATGGAAAAGAGATTCCCCTTACTATAGTGGGGAAAGTTAAAGGTTCTCCAGAAGAAGTTGGGAGCAGTGATCTGTTTGGAGTCCAGCGACCGACCGTCCTTGTTGCGTATGGCTCGTACGGCGAGGAAAACAGTATGAATTACGACCCTACAATTGTTCCACTGATTGATCGTGGATTCATCGTTGGTTATGCCCATACGAGGGGAGGTGGCGAGTTAGGAAGGTCATGGTACGCTGAAGGGAGAGGTTCTAATAAAGAGCGTGCCATCGAAGACTATTTGGTGTGTGCGGATGCTTTGATAGGAGAGCTCGGAGTGGCTGGGAAGGACCAGTTGGCTGCTAAAGCCTTTTCAGCGGGCGGCGTAATTGCCGCTGCTGCTGCCAATTTGCGGCCAGAACTGTTTTCTGCCATATCTTTGATGAATCCTTTTCTGGATGTATCTGGTACTATGGTAGATGCTTCTTTACCTCTGACGGAGCATGAATTCGATGAGTGGGGCGATCCATTGAGAGATAAGAAAGATGCCCTTGCTATTCAAGGATACTGTCCCTTTGCTAACCTGCAGATTAAAGACTACCCACCTACGTTATTAGTAACCGCAATCGACGACGTCCAAGTTCCGTATTGGCACTCTACTGCTTATGGTGCTAAGCGAAAAGAAATTATTATGGAAATGCGTAAGAGAGGTAAGATCTGTAACCGAGATAATATTCTTCTTCACGTCGAAGCGCAGGGAGGTCACAACTTTCATGGTAGAAGGCTCGATGTTGCCTCTGTTGAGTGTGCCTTTCTGCTGGGAGAACTTGCGTCTATAAATAAATAAATGTGATAACGAGCAGACATCCTCTTTCGGTTTTGCCTTTTAGCATTACTAGCGCTGAAGAATCTCAGTCATTAAATTTGGCTAATTAATTTATCTGAAGAACTTGGTCCATAGTTAGAACTTCGGGATTGCCCAACCCTCGAAGGCAGGTAAGATGGACCAAAATATCTTCCGATTCTTTTTCCGCTGCGTCGTCGTTGAGAACATTGACTTCGCGGCAATTCTTGTACCGCCAGTCTCCCTCATCCTGGTCGAAGAACATGGCGAAGTTGATACCACAGATCAGACAACGATCCCTTGATTCATCTGCGGGGACCGTCGCTTCATCAGGATTGCTATTTGCTTCTGCATCAGGCCCGTCCTCATTCTCTTTCCCATCCCCTCCCTCGACATGAGAGGCCTTGTCACGTCCCGTCCATAGCCCTTCCCAGGTATACCATCCCCGTTCTTCTGTTCTTTCCATGGTTTTCTCTATCTGACCTTTACGGAATAGCCCATCCAGGTGCTCAGACAACTCACCCTGAGTAGCGAAACGCCTGCCATCGGACGCACTCACAAAAGGCAATCCACCATCATACAATCGTGCAATGACGCCGTCATTCTTTTTCTTAATTCCGTCGTTTGTGAAGAGGGAACGATCTATGGCGACGGCAGCAAACCTTGGAGCCGCCATCACAACATTGGTTGCATTGGCATTGCCGTCTGCCTTCTCTTCCTGGGCCTTCAGAGCCTCGAGCATCTCCGTCAGTTGCCGCGCGGTGGCCGAAGCAGAGACAAGGAGGCCCACCTGTGTCTCAATTTCGTGAGCGCTAGCACCTCCCTGGGAAGCCACAGCGCTGGAACGAACATGATGCTGCAGTTTAGATATTATAACGTGAGCTTTTTCGAGGTGATCTAAGTCGAGCTTCGCCCAGTCCGCTGCACGGGCCACGACCTCTTCCGTCCGGGATTCTAGGAAGGAAGACGGCATGCTGGGCGGTATAATGATTGGAGTGGACGCTGCACTTCGGCCTCCACCTCTGGTGCCAACTGTTCCAACACCCATAGGAGCTGCCCCCACCTGATCACCACCACTAGATCCTTCCCCCCCTCCTTCGGAAAGTATACCCTCCGCGGCATTCTTGATATCCGCCAGAAGGTTGGGGTTGATCTCGGCAAGCCGCTCCAGAGATACCTTGTCCAGTTCATCAACTCCCTCACTTTGCACCTCGTCGAGCAGGAGCTGCATCTGTTTGCGAAGTGCGGGAGCCAATTCGAGGCTACCGCCGGCCTAAGGGTGGTTTAGATCAAAAGGGCAAAGTTTAGTTGAGTCAAGTGAATTAAATGGATAAGTATTGACAATTAATAAGACATACGGGCATGTGCATACACAAGACACATTATGGAAGCGCCCGCACTCACATTGCGTCCGATGCCAGTGACGTTCTCGGCGGAGGCGCGCTTTGCCGCGGCCTGCTTGTCGGAGTCGGCGAAGCAACGGCCCATTTCGGTGAGACTGGTCTCAGAAAATATAGCCCCCTGCCGCCAGGTGTCCAACACCTTCCGGAGCTTGGCCCGCTGCTCGTCGCTTATGTGACCGTGCACAGCGGATATCCACTCCGCGGCATCAGATTCAATTAGCGGTATGAACCTCCCCCGCACATTCTTCAAAATAGAGTCGACGACGTACACGAGCGGTAGCTTCCGCTCGGCGGTGACCGATGCCGACAGAAGGAGAGCGCGGATGCACTGATAAATGCCAGCGGCCCCCTTGGCCGACTCGGCGAAGTCCTCAGCCACCATCGACAGGCTGTTAATGATCATCTTGTCGGGGTAGGCCCCGAGCTGTTCGAGCATCTCGTTATACTCCTCCAGCTGGTCCTCGTCGACGCTCTGGTCATCGTCGGACGAGGCGGCGGCGTCCTCGGCCGTATCCTCGGCGGACATTGTGTTCGAGATAATTATGGTATGCACACGCTCACATGTTACTGTAACTCATGATGGCGAAAGGGGAAGGGGTTAGGGCATTACACACCAGATTATCAAATCCAGATTACCAGGGTTCGTCCATGGCACGTTAGTGCTGTACGACTCGTACATTATTTATGTATGTGTACTACGAGCTCGTAGTACTATGCGTTCTAGTACTAGCTAGTATGCATACAATGTTGCTGGCAATTATGAAATGTACGAGCCGTATGCCATACAACTCTAGCTACTACCAGACCAGACCAGTAGTACTATTACTAAGTACTATGCATAGTATGCATACTAAGTAAGTTGTAGTACTACTACTCTAGTACTAGAGTAGGAGTATGCATACTAGACTCTCTAGTACTTGCTAGAGTATGCATACTAATTCTTTTGCATATACTCTAGCTAGTATAGTAGTATTACATAAATGTGTATGTACTACCTCTCGTAGTACTAATTTGTATGCATATATATAGTATGCATACTCTAGTACATACTATGCATAGTACGAGCTCGTACTCTAGTACACGTGGTGTACTATGCATATTATGCATATTAGGAGCTACGTACTCCCGTTAGTTTTGATTGTTTTATCCTCTACTCTCTCGCGTAAAAAAGTAGTGGTTCGGTATGCAAATCGATAAATGAGATGATGATGTCACTGTGATGTGGTTGTGATGCATGATGTCATCATTATGATGGTGATTCATTCGTTCTCACAAGTCAGATTATGATGGTGATTCATTCGTTCTTTCCAGTGATTCACGAACATACTCCTAGAGTACGAGCTCGTATTATCATTACTCTAGCTAGTATGGAAACTACTTTAGTAGCTAGTGTGAAGCACGGGCTATTATTATTTTTTGCATACTAGCTAGAGTAGTACTGCTCGTATCCAAATACATCTGTAGTATGCAGAGCAAATCGCTACTTTCCTCACTGCACGCTGACTCCCGGCTCCCGGGAAAAGAGCAGAAAGTAGAGGCAGAAAGTTGACCTATTCTAGATCTTGCCATTCTTTCATACGGCCGATCGTAATGCGGTGCAACAGGAGAAGGAGTTTGGCGGCGCTGGGCGCAGCCACAGCGGCTGCTGTGCTGGTGCCTACCGTGGCATTTCTCCCCAGTCTTGAGACACGACTGCGGGAACCTGCCGTCAGAATTAACCCGCGTGCAGCTGGCATTCACGCCACTGCCACTACCTACTACCGACCGACGCGATTGTTTGGCTTATTGCCTCGGGGTGGGAAAGATGATCCTGAAGGCGGGGATGGAGATGGCGATGCAAGCGGCAACAACGACGAGGAAGATGTGAAGGCGGCCCGGAAGAGGCTCGAAGCCATGATGGCTGGCTCTTCTGCCCCGAATGACCCGAGCAACTCCGATTCCAGCGACAAGACAGTATCATCCGTCGCTTCGGTATTGGGCTCCGAGTCGGTGAAACCGAGTCGACAAGGTTCCGCGCTCGATCCTTCCAACGTGGAACAAGAGCTGCTTAACCCCCCGCCTCTGACTACCATTGGCCGGCAGCGGTGTGAGGCCGAGATCGCATGCCTAGCTTCTCTCTCCGAGTCGGACGACGGTCTATCGAGCTTGTGGACGCTCTGGTTTGGAGAGCGCGGTCCAGGTGCGGCGAAGGAATTGAGCGCGGCCGAGCAGCTCAGCATGGGTGGGCCGGCCTTCTGGGACGATTCCGAGGAGCAGCTTCGCTCCCTCATCGACGAGCACGGGGTGCACTGGGTCGAGCCGGTGAACCGCCTCGCGACCCTCTTGTACCAGGAGGGCCGGCTTGAGGAGAGCAAGGAGCTCTGCGAGGTTGTCTTAGCGGTAAAGCCTTGGCACTTTGGCGCTCTCTCGGGTATAGTCTTGGTTTGCGCCGGTCTTAGCGACATCAATGGCGCGAGGATGTGGGCGGACCGACGGCTACCTCCTCTTACGCCTGATGGGACTGATAGCAATCGCAGGGTAGAATGGGTGGAGCGGATGGTAGTAGAGGCATCGAAGAGCCTAGAGAGGGCGGAAGATCAGGTTCGGCAAAACTTTAACAAGTGCGATGAGGAGAAGGAGGGCAATTCTACTAATAGTGCAGCGGCGGCGGCGGACCAAGCCACTAGCACACGCAGCTCTACTGAAATTTCAGATGAAGATGGAGAGGATGCGTGGCAGTGAAAGTCGGTTACGGCGATGCGAGAATATACTATCTGATGTAACATGTAAGTAAATAATGATCTATCTATCGATTTGTGGCCCTACCTCCCACTACTCTGCGAGCGTAGTACTTGTAGCCACGAGCTCGTATGCATACTTATTACTAATACTCGTAATACTACTCTAGAGTACTACTTATTTGTAGGTAATGTACTAGGCTAGTACGAGCCCATTCCCGTACTTGTTTATACTCTAGTACGAGCCCTCGTAATCATCTACTAGAGTGCTGTATGCATAGAGTACTACTACTACATTAAGAGCTCTTATTACGACGCTCGTACTTTGCATAATATACCGTATCCATACTACGACTCGTAGCTAGTATGCATAGTAATACTACTCCAGCCAGTATGCATGATATTATTATGCATAGTAGAGTACTATTACTAGCTCGTAGTATGCATACTAGCTAGAGTACTATTACTAGAGTAGGAGTATGCATACTATACGTGTGTACTACAGTACGACTCGTACTGTAGTATGCATACAACGTGTGGGGGCATGGACTGTTGGTTGTACCTTTGTGGCACACCCCCTCAAATCAATATTATTTTAGCACTGCTACTCTAGCTAACTACTCTAGTACTACGAGTACTCTAGTACTACTAGGAGATTATGTATAAGTATGCATAAGTAGTATGCACAACATACGACTCGTAGTATGTACGGAAGCATGTATGCATATTATGTACTCTAGACTACTAGCTAGTATGTGTGGATAGGATGTATGCATACCAGCTACACACTTGTTGTATCCATAATTTGCGAAGAGAATATGCATACCGTTAGGTCTTCTGCCGCGGTTGTGCAAGTTTTGTCCTTGATGTGGCTCCGAACGGCCATGAACCATGAAGCTACTCTAAAGTATATCCGTTACTATTTGGTACATAACCCTAACCTTAGTTACCGCACCTGTCACAAATTTTTTCTTCTACAGTATCCATAGCTCGTACTAGCTAGCTAGTACTATGACCATAGGACTACTATCATACTACTCTAGCTAGTATGTATACTATTACTACTACTGTAGGTACAACTACTATGCACATAGTACAACCAACGACTCGTAACTAGTATCCATACTTATTACTAATACTAGTAGTACTACTAGAGTAGTAGTAGCTATGCATAGAGTAGCTCGAGCATGCATCTGTCAAGCGATTACGGCTCGTACTAGCTATTAGTAATACTATCGTTTCAGTGGCCCGTATGCATACTCTAGTACGCTCTTGCAAGATTATGCTACTACTACTCTCTATTAGCTAGTATGCATAGTAGCTAGTCTGGCTCCTCTGTGCCCGCTTCTCGAGGCAGCCACACCGTAGACGGGGGAACTTCCCAGCAACTTCCGTTTTTTGCGCTCCCACATACGAATCGATTGGATTAGTGGGGCGATATCGGTCACAACCGCCATTAGCACCACCCGCGATCCGCTGCCACCGCCCCCTGTCTCATATCGGGGAAGAGGGAGGATCGACCCAGGTGCAGGTCGCGGGGCGGAGTCGAGTTCAGTCTGATTCAAGGAGTCAGTCGAATCCAAATCCGAATCCGCCGCCGAGTCTTGAGTCGGGTCGAATCCACAGTTGTCGTCTGTCGGGCAGGTTCGAGTCCGAGCCGAGTGCTGAGAGACCTGAGCTTAGAGAGACCTGCGCTTAGAGAGACCTGAGAGAGAGAGAAAGTTAGAGCTAGGGGACACGTCGAGAGAGAGCAGGGTGGGTTCCGAAGTATCATCTTGTCTTCGGCATATCTGCCCTTGCGTCGGGGAGAGGCATCTCTGCCTGCTTCCGCACTGCTGCCGCTACTTGCGAACTCGTAAGACTCGTACGCACATTGGCGATCCTCGCGCTCCACGCCACCAGGCTCGCTTACCTTGGAGACGCAGCCCCCTCGGTCGGTCTTTCTTCCCAAACCCGCCAAACGCTTCCACTTATCCCCCCAAACCACCGCGTGCGCGTTCGCTCCAGCATTGCGTCCGGCAAGTGAGGTTACTGCCATGACCGAACAGCCTGCAAAGGCCCCGGCGAGCCCGAATGACCGCCACGCGGCCGCGCACAACCCGCCCGCCACGCCGCTGCGGGTGTCACCTGCAGCAGAAGAGACAGTAACTCCGCTTCCGAGCCCGGCCCAGGGGCAGCCGAAGCCGCAGCAAGCGGGTTACCAGCCGCAGTTCCCGCCCGCCCCCGGAAAGACGCAGCCCAACCCTTCTTCGCCGATCCGCACCGCCGGTTCGGGCAGCCCCACCAACCCCAGTGTGCAGCAGCAACCGGCAGCCCAGGGCGAGGCGGGAGCGCCCCCCGCTTCTCACGCCTCTCCCTACCCCCTGGTCCCCGTCCTGTCGACCGGGAGTCAGGCCACCCACAACACGGGGGCTTCATCATCGCAGCAGTCGCAGTCCGAGTCGCAGTCCCAGTCGCACCCTCCTGATGCATCCGTCGCACTGGGCGTCGAGGCGCTCGAGCGGCAGCAGGCGCAGCTTGAGCAGCGAAGGGCGATGGCCCAGCAGGCCATGGCGGCAAAGCAGCACCATCCTCCCCAACATCCCTCCCACCGTCGCCATGGTCAGGCCCCCAGTTATACGCATCATCGGCAGCAGCACAACCACCACCATGCCCGCCACCATCACCACCAGCAGATGGCTCAAGTACCCGGGGGGGGATACTACCACCCCCAGTATCCAAGCGGTGGCCACGGACACGCTGGAGGTGGTGGCGTTGGGCTGTCCCACTCAGACGACGACAACAATACTGAGCCCAGCTCCGACATGCCCTCTTCGGCCGCGGGTGCGGAGGATGGCACCGGTGGAAGAGGATCCGGACCCCTTCCCCGACGGACCGGTTCTTTCGCGAGCATGGCCAAGTTCATCAAGACCCCACTTGTAAGTTTGCTGGTTGGGTTCTAGTTTCCATTTCTTGCTTTCTCGGTTCTCGTCGGATCCAAGGAATCTCATGCAACCCCCTCTTTCTTCCCATGCTTTCATTGTCATGTGGATCTCCTTCCTTTCGCTATTCGCCTCTGCAGAAAATGACTCGGGGAACCACTGGGGGGGGAGACAAAAATACACCATTAAATACGACAGTTCAGAGCGATATGGTAAGTCCCAACCCTGCTGAGGGCGCCTCAATTGTGAACCAAGACGACGCGATCTGGGCCAGCCACAAGGCCAAGCCTCTCGTCTACGGTTACCTTCACAAGATAGCGCGCAACGGCGTTTGGCAGAGGCGATTCTTTGAAACTGATGGGGAGCGCCTGACTTACTATAAGTCCCGGAAGCGGATCAAGCTTCTTGCCAGCCTCGATCTGCTGAAGGTGGGGGAAATCAAGTGCGACGACGCGGATCCCGACGGATGCGTCTTCTGCATCCAGGTCTCCGATCGGCCCTACTACCTCCGGGCCGAGAACAAGCAGTCATGCAACGATTGGGTCATCAGCCTAAACCGGGTGCGGGAGGCTCGCATGCAGATCGGTGGGTTCCAGCTTGTGCAGCCCCACTTCAGCAGTGATGAGGCCGAGGGTTCAGGTGGTAGTGGAAGCGTTGGGAGCGGTGGCGATCGGAACCGGTCGGAATCCGATGAGTATGCAGCGCGGGTTGTGATGATCGCGAACCGCTCCAGGACGAGAGCCATCGCTACGACCGAAACCGAGGACTCATTGAAAAAGATGCTGCGTACGGATTCGCACCCTCAGGCCACTTCAATGGACTTGCCCGCGACGGTGCCCGAGTCGCCCAGCTCCTCTCTTCCCCAGACGACAGAGGGCATGCTTATGTCGCCTCCAACTCGGATTGGAGCTGCGTTGGAGGGATGGGACAAGCGCCAGTCCAACCTTCAGCGTCTCAAGCTCAAGTTGACTTTGTGGGCGCGCAAAATCAACCTAATGAAGTGCATGAAGCCACCCTTTAGTGTTCATAACCAATACACGCCGAATGCCCACTCTGGCTTCGATGATCAACATCACGGAGTTGTCGGCCAGCATCTGAGCGATGTGGATGAAATAGTGAAACACAAGGGAGTTGGTTCCCAGATCATGGCTGACAGCGACGTGCGAGAGCTTTCATGAGGGTCTTTGGTAAGGTGGAATGGATGTAATATTTTGTTTTTGACATGAGGATAGTTGGACAAAAAGGTGCCCACTCTGGTGTACATTGATATGGCGACAATAAGTATTTGACGAAGACATGCACGAGCGCCCTAATTTGAGCACTTGCAAAAGTCCCGTCCCAAGCCTCTTCCATAGATTATAACATAGTTATATATACATGCATGTGTATGTACGACGAAGGAAGAAATGCAGCTACCGATAAATTACTTTTTGTCAACTCGACTGATTTTTCACTCTCGACTACATTTTGTGAGAGCAAGCAAGACACCCCCCTGCGTTGACATTTCATTATTCGCTGGACTATGCTCTATTCGAGCACTAAGCTGGCAGGGTACCTCGCCGTCAAGATTTTGGAGCACGTACTCTCGAACAGACGGGTGAGGATGACTATCCAAATCCGTAACCTTCTTCTTCATTACTGCACTCATAATCAACGTCCGTAATTCGGCTTCATCTTCGGCCACCATTTCACCTTCGTCGAACGCGAGAAGAATATCTTGAATGAGTCTGTACTCGCCAGGAAATTTTGACATTAAGCTGGTGGCACGGGATAAAATAACTTCGGCATTACCAATGGCATTGCATGCCGAATCACAAGAAGCAACGGTATTTTCCGACACAAAACGAGGCAAAGAGTTCCTGCTGACGTTCGAGGCACTTCGAGCGGTGTACACCTGGCTTAGATCCAGTGCAAGGTCAAGAAGGGTGGCTTCCACTATTTCTTCCAGCCCCTCGAGGGCTTGCTTTACTATTGGAATATTTACGGAATCGCCAGCCTCGGAATAGAGAACAAAAAGTGCAGACGATAAGTTTACGGCGAGCATTTGATTCATCAAATGAGCAGGATGTATCGTATCCAGAGAATGAATGACTCTTGCCGCGGCCACATCTGGATCAAATAAAGTCTCTTGCTGCGACGCCGGGCATGCCTCTGCCTCTTCCCAGGAATTTCCCCAAAATTTCCGCATGGCCGTCAAAGCATGAATGGCCTGCGACGCGCTTGCAAGATGAATTTTGCTGTTTGAATTTGAAATAGTGGTAGTATTGATTGTAGTAGCTTCAAGATCTTCTGTGCATTCAAACTCTTCCAACGGATTAGATGGATTGCCATACCATTTCTGAAAGTCTTGGAATGAAGCAGTGGGGTTCGCCGCCTTGAAAGCTCGCATGTCGCTTAAGAGCTTAGGACGTTGAAAACGATGCGCAACTTCAAGCCGTTCTTGGATAGAAGATATTCGTCTATCAGATGGCACCGAAAGAATTTCGCGGCGCTGCATGACTTCGTCAGTACTGAAGGGTTCGGTTCTTTGAAGGTAAGGGGCATACAGTTGGTCACCCGTTTCGAGGAGATAGGAACCACGCACTGGACATCTCACGCCTTGTCTCAGCGAGAGGCTCTGGTTGCTGCTAATCGAAGCATCGAAAGAATCGTTCACGTTCTTGTCGAAACAATCGTCGACGGAGTCGCTTCCTCGAACTTCTGTGTTTGGTCCCGTTTCGGTGGCCATTATCGATTCGACACAGATATTGAAGATGGCAAGCTTCTGATCAATCAGACAACTAAAGAGACTCGGCTCGGGCTCAGAGCTATTGAGAAATGCGGCACATGAAGCCTTGCTACCGAGTCGCTTATTACTGGAAATCGATCCCAACTTAGTGCGCCTACGTCTGCGAATATTCGCCTTGGCCCTCCGTTTCCCATACTCTTCCTGCGTACCATCGAGACCGACTACATAGCCTAGATTTGGAAGCGACTCTCTCGTATCCCATTTGGATCTAATCTCCTCCACAAAAGCAAGCCAAGCTGAGGCAATTAAAGATGGAGTCCTCAGCGACGCCATTGCGGCGAACAGGACTGACACAAGACGTCCTGGGGGGGCTGCACCCAGATGAGATAGGTGTAGCACATCATTAGCGTCCATCGGACCTTCCCTGTTTATAGCAAACATGTCTAGCGGGGGACTAGGGAATGCGGCTCCATCCAAGATTGAACCTCCGTCCAATACAACATTGATCAACTTATCGACATCATCTTCATGACGCCTTAGATTCTTGGACATTGATTTCCAGTCCATTGCCTCCACCAGACGTCTCGTTGTCAATCCAACGTCAGATCGTGCCAGTAGGTGATTCGTTGGACTTGAGTTTTCGCTGTCCAGCTCTGACTCCCACGCATGAAGCTTATCCAAAGCCTTCTTGTTTGTGAGATGGCCTATCAGGGCCTCATCATCAAGGCAGGTAACTTTAATAAGCCCAGCCAGCGTGCACCGAAGTGATGCTCCAAGCTTTGCGCAAGGAGCATCAATATCAAACTTTGCACCAACAAGGAATTCGCCACTTCGAACAGACAGGGGGTCAAAGAGGGTTGCAAGCAACGGCGATTCGAGCTCGATAAGTTCTGGCAAACTTTGAGAGCGCGAAGTTTGAGATCGCAATGGTAACAACAAAATTGGGGAAGGCTTCACTGCAGATGTGAGTTCTCCTCCGATTTTGGTAGAGTCATTCCTCAGATAATGTCGTGCCACCCCATTCCACGTTACAGACATAGATATCGCTTTTGTTGGATCTCGATCTGGGCCCCACAGAGGGGGGTACTGAGGCGGATCATCAAAACCAGAATAGTTCGGAGCGGCTCTACCCAGTGCAGAAGCGCGCTCGAAAAGCTGGACAACATGAAAATTGCAAAGCTTCCGGTAGTGTCCAATAGCATCTGCATTGCTTTCTGCCTCGTGGCTCTTATACATAGTCAAGTCAAAACTTTCCTCGTGCCCGTTGCCGAGACTGTACCTCCAGAAATGCGGAGCATCATTCTCTTCAATACCATATTTCCATTGATAAAAGTGCCTTGCTCCTGTTACTGCAACTGTGGGGGCCCTGGCACCCTCTTGCATGGAATGTTGGAGCAACAGTCGTCCCAGACCGTGCAGCGTACCTATGTGATCAGAACAGGAAATTCTTGGGGAGGCTAAAATAACGAAAAATTTTCCTCCCGCCGATCCTGGATCCGGTCCAGGATGACACTGCCCCACGATTAAGGGTGGAAATCTATGGGCCGGAATAGGTTTTATTCTTGTAGGGGGGGCTAACAACGAAAAATGCCGTCTTTTTGCCCCCGCGAAGGCGACCTGGTCCGCCCCTACGAGACTCGTCGTACGCCCCCCTCCAAGCCATTGGGAGACTGCGAAATCACCTGTTCCAATATCCGTCCTATGCTGCTGAGGATCATACTGCGACCAGAGACCAAACATTGGGATGCGGCAATCGCAAGCTGAAGCCGCGACATTTAGGGCGGTCTGCAGCACCCATGCGAGCGAGGCCAGCCCATGCTGCTCGTCTAGGACCAACTCCGTATCTTCCTGGCTCTTCTCAGGCGTCTGTGAAGCGATTTTCGCCCAGGATGTTGCATCTCTCCCATCACCGCCTCGCTTTCGGGCAGATCGTCGGGCTAGCACAGTGGATGTCAGCAGCGTCTCAGCGACAGAGGTGAGTGATGTAGCCGCTGTGCATGACGAGTTGTTGAGCTGGGCTCTCCGTGGCGTCAGGGTGATGTGCTGCCCGATTCCTAGCAGTGAGCTTAGATCCATCGTGAGCGACGTAGGCATAGCACCGCCCCTTTGATCGCTTCGAGGCATGAGTGAAAGAGGCAATTGAGGCGCAGGATGATCAATTTTAGAGCTGGCAGTAGGAAGCGGCGCAGTCGATCGAGGGGGTCCATCCCAAAGGGCCAGAGTAAGCGGTACATCCACTCTACTAGCGGCTGCGCTGCTGCCGATGTCCTCCTCTGATACAGGATGAGGCAGTGGAAACGACGACAAAGTGGGTTCCGCTGAACGAATAAGTCGGACGTGGACAGCTTCAACTTCGCCATCGGCATTGGTTAATGGCTCAATCTCATCGTCGCCAGTGCCGCTCCCGCCGCCACGGTCACGGCCGAACGATACGTGCCGGTCGGACCCCTCGGCGATGTGCCAGCCACGCAGTACGGTCTCGACGTCCCGGGCGAGCCTTTCGAGAGGCGTGGAACATGAGTAGTCGACGTAAGTCTGCCCATCATCGGTACCTCGTGAAGCATGAGAGGGGATCATGGTGGCATTTTTTTGGCATGAATGTAGAGAGAGAGTTGGAAGTGAATACCGACACAAAAATTAATTTGTATGTATTTACTATGAGGTCGTAGTACATAAGATATTATTATTATTATTATATATATATGCATATAGGGACACTAGAGTAGTATGTACGAGCTCGGAGTTTTCCAACTTGCGGAGCTAGATGTTCGAGGTACAAGATCAATATTTACAACTTAGATCTACGGTCTAGCTAGATCAATATGAGGTCGCCATCGTCCAGAGCTATATACACTTTTCCAAAAAAGACACCATGGTAGTAGCAGCATCATCATCTTTGCCGCATGCGTCCCTCATCTCGGGCGGTACCACGTCGTCCGAGCACCACTGCGCCACCATGTGCTGCTTCAGAATCCTCCCTTCGGCTGCCTTCGCTTCTTCGACGTTGAGACAGATGAACTGCTCGCAATCCTCTTTGTTATCAAAGTGCGCCCGAAATTCGAGGTTTTCCTCATCATTTCCGGCCCTCAGGATGGCACGGATCAGATCGCGCATATTCTTTGGTCTGCTCCCATTTACGGTTGACAGTATGAGGAAGCGCTTATGATGGTATCCGACATTGATTTCGTCTGCCAAAACCTTGGAGAGGATGATGACCTGCTCGGCCCCGTTGGCAGGTTTGGAAGCTATCGCGCCGAAAGAAGGGAACCCCGCCTTCTTCTTGTGGGCCCTAATGTACGGCCAGCTGAGCGGCACAAAAACGCAGCCACCGCACACCAAGTAGCTCGAGTGGGCATCGAAAGCGTCATACACCGGACAGAGGTAACGGTTGGGCCGGAGGACAGTATGGATCGTCATGGGCCTACCGGCTCTAACAATTCCTAGCTCTAGTTTGTGGCCGACACGCTCACGGGTCATCAGGTATGACATTCCAATCCTCTCGTGTGGCCGATCGGCCGAAAGGGGGATGGTGCCGTCCTGACCCACCTCGATGCCATCGATCGTGAGGAGGACATCGTCGACCATGAGGCGATGTGCTGTGTCATCCGACTCCTCAATCTGCTCGTTGTCGGCGTAGAGGACGGGCGATGGGGACCAGAAGCTCGAGATGCGAACCCCGCCACCGTCCCCTCCGTCCCTGAGGCCAAGTCGCTTCCGCAGCGCCTTGTTCTCCAGCGTCTGGATATGCATCCCGAGGCCAGCGACGCCAGGGACCATGCGAGGTCCGACTATCCCGACCGCGGCAACTACCAGGTTATTTCCACCGTTAGTTATAGTCCTAGCGACGACGCCTGCCCCGCTGCCCGATTCTCCCGTGCCTTCATTGCCAACGTCTACCGCTTCATTCTCTACCGCCAAGACCGCCATCACCTTTGTTGTCCTCTCGCAATTGAGAGCGGAGCGCTCGATGGGGTCTGCCTCCATACCGCCGCGCGCCATCCCGAGGAAGTATAGCAAAACCTCAGTGGGGATGATGTAGCCGATGTTGGATCCGCCACGCAGGTGGCTCGATGCGATTCCGATGACTCTGCCGCGCTCGTCGAAGACCGGTCCTCCCGAGTTTCCGGGGTTGATCGCAGCGTCGATCTGGATCCTCAAGACGCCATAGCTGTTGACGTCGACGCGGCTAACGACGCCTCTGGTAACTGAGATCTGCTGTCCCCCGGTGGGGAAGCCGACGCACGTCACGTTCTCGTCGAGGCCGGGAAGGAGGGGGGAGAGAGGCAGGCCGGCACCTTGGATGTCGGCGTCTCCATTGGTACTGACATTGGTAGGACCATCGTTGGCCGGTGCTGCCGCCATGTCGGATGCAGTGGGAGCAGAGGCCGTGGCTCCGAAGAAGGCGTCGACATCGTTGACGCTAAGGACGGCGAGATCGAGGGGGATGCTCACCCACTCGACGGTGCAAGAGAACATGACTGGGCTGACCGACCTACGCGCCCTCACATGCGTCGAATTTCGGATCACGTGCGCGTTGGTGATGACGCGCCTCCCCGACATGAGAAAGCCGGTGCCCGACGACGATACCTGGGACTTGCAGCGCCATGGCTCGGCGTAGTTAGGTTCCACCCTCTGCACGATCAGTTTGACGATGCAGGAATGGACGAGACGGCCCTGCGCCCTGGACCGCGGCGCGTCCCTGGAGCCGCCTGCGCCAGCCCGCCTCTTCCGGCCCCGGTTACCGCCACCACTGCCAGCGTCAGAGGTCTCGCCCGCATAGGGATCGGCCGGCGACGACGGTAGAGTCTCGTCTTGCCACGTCTCGCCCTCGCTGTTGGCGCCAATTTCATCCTCGTTCATCCTGTCCTCTTTTCACTGTCGGTGTTTATTTTGTCAGCTGAGAGCGAATTTGCAGGCTTACGAATACTAAGGACACACGAGCGCGTCGTACAAACGTATGCATAAAACTGTAGAGTCTATGCATATACATATTACTAGATAGTATGTACTACGAGTCGTATTACGCATACTGTTGTGGGAGTATACTAGCTAGTAGCATTCCTAAATTTTTTGTACCTCCAAACGTAAATGGGAGAGGAATGCTAAATTGTTAACGATTGCCGCCCAGCATTATTGTATGCGGGATGACTGTCAACGTTGCGTCATCTAGGGCCTTCACAGCGGCTAGTTTGTTCACGAAGGCGACTAGGGCTCATGGGAGACGGTGGTCTTGCCCGCTGCGCCCTGGATGCGCTTCCTTCCCGGTTCCCCTCCTGCTGGCCCATCATCTTGAGAAGGGACGTTTCAATCACCTCTTGCCGTTCGATCGTCATGCCAGTCTCCAATTGTACCTCGATCTCCTCTTCGGGCCTGTTCGGCCCTTCATCCTGGGCCCTCGAGCCCGAAGCTTCTGTTGCGCCGTGGACCTCGCAGAAGATCTTCTTCTCGTCCTCCTTCGCCGCGTTGCCTACTTCCAGGCGGCCCATGACCGCTTCGTGATCAATCCCATCCAGAGCGCCAGCGTAATTCCAGGGAGGGCACCGCAGGTCCTTGCTCGCTGGAGGTGGCGGAAGGCTCCACTCGGGTGGGATCTGCAGGCATGCCTGGAGGAATCTACCGGCGGCGTCGAACATGGATCGGGGCCGGGGAGTGTTGTGATCCCCGTTGACGATGACGAGGCTCTTGTCTCCCCCGTACCGCTCGTGGAGATTCTCAGAGTGGGCCTTTCGTATGAACTGGTCGCTCCTGCCGTGCACGAAGAGGGCGGGGACGAAGCACTTCTCGGCGTGGGCGATTGGCGTCAGCTCGCGGATGTCAAAGTCAGCCTGCTTCTTCACTGAGCTCCGGATCATCCGCAGGGCGATGCTAACAATGAAGGGTGGGACGTTCACTCCCTTCTCCTTCCCCCGCTCAACCATCTCTTGAGCCAGTCGCGCCAGGTCGGTGAACGCTGAATCGCACACCATACAGGCTATAGATGGGTCCCGGTGTGCGTGCATGAGTGCGGTCGCTGCCCCCATGGACCTCCCCCATAAGGCGATGGAAGACGTAGTTTTTCGCGAGCGCAGGTACTTGACGACGCTGGCTAGATCATCGCGCTCGTAGTAGCCAAGGCTCACGTACTCGCCGTCGGACTTGCCCGAGCCGGCAAAGTCGAAGGAGAAGACGGTAAGACCGAGGCTGAGGAGGTAGGAGAGGTGCGGTACGACCTCCAGCCTGGCGGAGGAGTTACCGTGCATGTACACCACCACCGGGACCTTCTCGTTGGACGCGGACCTGGTAGCATCTATCCAATGTGAGCAGCAAAGCTTTTGGCCACGCTTGTTGACGATGTAGAAGTTCCTTCGTGTGAAGGTTCGGCCGCAGTAACTGAAAACCTCCGGCCCGAGGAGCGCCTCCTTGTAGCTGTTGGCACGGGGAGGTCGAATGATCGCCTTGACAAGCTCTTGATACCCTAGTTTCGCCATGGCCACGTAGCCGACCTTTTTCGGAGCAGCAACGCGGCTGTCTGCAGCTGCCCGGCGGGGTGGATGGCGAGGCGGGTGGTTCACCGATGACAACGATCCCGATCGTTTCATGCCCCCACCCGGGGCTCCGGAACCCGAACCCGACGGCATCCGTGACACCGATCCCGACCGGGCCCCTGACCCAGACCAATCGTTTGACCTGAGCGGTGGTAGGTCGCTCGAAGAGTAACTCCTCATTTTCCGCAATTCCCGGTGTTGAGCATTCGAGATGGATTGGGAGGCCTCGAGTTGGAGCGCCTCGAGTTGGAGCGACGTTTCACTCAATAAATCTGCCGAGTCGGTCCACAACGACTCAGCAGAAACGCCCACCTCGAGCCCCTCGCCGAAATCCTCGTGGTGCTCCTCGGCAGACGCCAGCGCACACGATCCCGATGCACCGCTATCGACGCTAGCGCTGGAGCTTGCTGTCACCGTACTGGCGGTCGCGGTGCTCACACCAATGACCGAGGCGGTGCCAGTAGAGATGGAAGGCGCGCCGCCGTTGTATCGGGCGTGTCCGCCTGATGCTGCCGGTACCACCGGTGCCACTTTAGTGGAAGCGCGGACGTTGTCCGCCACCCGTCTGGGCGGGGCATCATCTCGTTCGACAGTCGTCATCGTCATTTATTCGGACAGATGTTCAAAAGCAGCTTGCATGAATTTAGCTGTGTTAGTAAGGGCAAATTTCGTTAACTGTTGACTTTAAAAACGCTGTGCAGGTACTGGAACGGAACGTTGCGGTGGGATCTGGTGTGACCTGAATTCACATGCATACATATATGTCATGTGTGGATGGGGATGGGATGGGGATGATGAAGAACGGGGTGGGCGGTGGACGTGGACAATATCCCAGCAGT
>Ga0315315_10001800_pt1 | contig 19648 bp, 24 predicted proteins | sample M140m3416metaG_FD_203699 | JGI IMG/M metagenome (GOLD analysis project Ga0315315, IMG submission 203699) | Ammonia-oxidizing marine archaeal communities from Monterey Bay, California, United States - M1 40m 3416 | ecosystem: Environmental > Aquatic > Marine > Intertidal zone | place: USA...
GCGGACCGTTAATGCATGTAATTGCAGCAAAAGCTGTTTGCTTTAAGGAAGCTTTATCGAATGAATTCAAAATATACACAAAAAATGTAATTAAAAATGCAAAAGTTTTATCTGAAAGATTATCTGAAAAAGGTTTTAAAATTTTTTCGGGTGGTACTGATACACATTTAATGCTTGTAGATCTAAGAGCATTTAAAGTAACCGGAAAAGACGCCCAAGCTTCATTAGGAAGAGCAAACATAACATGTAATAAAAATGGAATTCCATTTGATACAGAAAGCCCATTTATAACTTCTGGAATAAGGTTAGGCACACCTGCTTGTACTACAAGAGGGTTCAAAGAAGAGGAATTTAAATTAGTTGGTGATTTAATTTTTAAAGTAATTAAAGGTTTAAGTGAGAATAAGTCAGATAATTCAAAAATAGAAAATGAAGTAAAAAAAGAAATTATTGAACTTTGTTCCTCTTTTCCTATATATGGAAATTAAATAAATTTATGCTTTGTCCTTTTTGTAGAGAAAAAGATACATCCGTTGTAGACTCAAGACCAACAGAGGATGGTACTGCTATCAGAAGAAGAAGATTATGTGGTTGTGATAGAAAAGAAAGATTTACAACTTTTGAAAGAGTACAATTCCAAGAATTAACGGTAATTAAAGGTAACGGTAAAAGAGAGCCATTTGATAGGGACAAAATTTCAAAATCTATACGTATAGCTACCAGAAAAAGACCGATTGACTCTGAAACCATCGAAAAGTTTATTTCAAAGATAGTTAGAAACTTAGAGGGACTTGGAGAAAGTGAAATTCCTACACCAACAATTGGAAAGTTTATTATGGATGGCTTGTCATCATTAGATAAAGTTGCTTATGTTCGTTTTGCTTCTGTTTACAAAAACTTTAAAGAAGCAAAGGATTTTGAACAATTTGTAGGCAATTTAGATGACAACAAATCATAATCATTACATAGATCTAGCTTTTCAAAAGGCAGAAAAAAATCTTGGTCGAACAAGATTAAATCCATCAGTAGGAACAGTCGTAGTTAAAAATGATACAGTTATTTCATCCGCTGTAACCTCGCATAATGGTAATCCACACTCCGAATTTATAGCTTTAAATAATTTAAAAGATTGTGCAGGATCATCCCTGTATACAACTCTAGAACCTTGCACGCACTTTGGCAATACTCCACCATGTGTAAATATTATTATAAAAAAAAAAATTAAAAATGTTTTTTATGCATTTGAAGATCCAGATATTAGAACTTTTAAAAAAGCAAAAAAATTTCTGAGTCGAAAAGGTATAAAGACGAAATTAATCCACACAAAAAAATATAGCAACTTTTATCAAAGTTATTTTATAAATAAAAAATTATCTATTCCATTTATTACTGGAAAAATTGCAATATCCAAAGACTATTTAACTATTAATAAAAAAGATAAATGGATAACAAATGAAAGATCAAGAAAAACAGTTCATTTATTAAGAAACAGACATGATTGTATTTTATCAACTTCAAAAACAATTAATCTTGATAATCCTATTTTAAATTGCAGGATCAATGGTTTAAATAATAATAAGCCTGACTTGTTTATTATCGATTTAAAATTAAAATTAAAAAAAAAATTATCTTTAAATAATTATTTAAATACTAGAAAAACTTTTATAATTACTTCCAAGAATAACCCCAGTAAAACTTTGGCATATAAGAAATTAGGTTATAAAATTATATTTATAAATAAATTAAGGAATAAAAATGATTTTAATTCACTTTATAAAAAGATTTATAAATTAGGATATTCCAGAATGCTGGTTGAGACAGGCTTAACTTTTTTGAACAATCTAATAGAGAATAAAATGATACATAATTTATATATTTTCAAAAGTAATAAAAAACTGGGAAAAAATGGGAAAAACAATAACACATCAAATTATTTAAAAAAAATTCGTCCAAAATTACTAACAATTAATCTAAATGGTGATAATCTTTTAAAAAAAGAGTTTAATTATGTTTAATGGGATAATTTTCAACACCGGAAAAGTAAAAAATATCGAAAGAAAAAAAAATAGCATTTACGTTGAGATTCAAACTAATTTTAATTTAAAAAAAAAAGATTTAGGATCATCAATATGTTGTGACGGAGTTTGCTTAACAGTTGTAAAAATATTCAAAAAAAAATTATTTTTTTATATTTCAAATGAAACATTAAAAAAATCAAATTTTAAGACTTTAAGATTAAATCAAATGATAAATTTGGAAAAATCTTTATCGTTTGGTGAAAGTATATCGGGTCACTTTATTCAAGGACATGTTGACAGCGTAGCAAAAATTAAAAAAATAAAATTTATCGATAAAGCTTGGACGATGAATTTAAAGATTTTAGATAAAAGATTAAATAAATTTCTTATAGAAAAAGCATCAATTTCTATTAATGGAGTATCTTTAACTATTTCGAAGGTTCATCAAAATTCATTAGATATTACTATTATTCCTCACACATTAAAACTAACAAATCTGAAGAATTTAAAAGTAGGTAGCGTGGCAAACGTTGAATTAGATATATTTAGTAAATATATATATAAATATTCAAACTAAATGCCAAAAAATAAATTTTCAAAAATTTCTTCCATTATTAAAGACGCCAAAAAAGGCAAGATGTTTATTCTTGTTGATGACAAAAATCGAGAAAATGAAGGTGATCTAATTATACCAGCTTCTAAATGTAATTCTAAAAGTATAAATTTTATGGCTAAACATGGCAGAGGATTAATTTGTTTAGCGCTTACGAAAAAACAAGTTGATAATCTTAAATTACCTTTAATGTCGTCTGTCAATAAATCAAGGATGCAAACCGCATTTACTATTTCTATAGAGGCAAAAAAAGGAATTACTACCGGCATCTCAGCACAAGACAGAGCGAAGACAATTAAAACTGCAATCAATCCGAACGTTAAAAAAAGTTCAATTGTGTCTCCAGGTCATGTTTTTCCGCTGGTAGCAAGAAACGGTGGAGTTTTGGAGAGAGCTGGGCACACAGAAGCATCGGTTGATATCTCAAAATTATCTAAATTAAATCCGAGTTCAGTAATCTGTGAAGTAATGAATGAGGACGGAAGGATGGCTAGATTAAATGACCTTTTCAAATTTTCAAAAAAACATAAAATAAAATTAGCATCCATCGAAGATTTGATTTCGTATCGTTTTAAATATGAGAAATTAGTTAAAAGAATAATATCAAAATCTTCGAACATTAAAAAGGTTGGAAAAGTAAATATCTATATTTATAAAAATAAGTTAGATAATAATATTAATTTGGCTATAACAAAAGGTGAGTTTAATCAAAAAAAATCAATACCAGTTAGAGTTCTTTCTAATAAAATTGAGAACAAGAGTATTATTAGCAATAAAAATATAAAAAAATCTCTTATTGTTATGTCAAAATATAAAAATTTTTTATTATTAATCATAAATAATAAAAATAATATTGCTAAAGAAAATAGCATAAATACTCTGAGATACTATGGTATTGGTGCGCAAATAATAAAAGACCTAAATATTAGAAATATGATATTAATTTCAAGAAGTAAGAAAAAAATTATTGGACTTGATGGTTTTGGTTTAAAGATTAAAAAACAGATTATAATTAAATGAAAAAAATTTTAATAGTTAATGCTAATTATTATAAAGATATTTCTAAGAAATTAATAATAAGTTCAAAAAAAAAATTAAATAATACGGTCAAACTTAATATTATTAATGTGCCTGGGATTTTTGAAATTCCCATAGCTATAAGAAAAAATATAAAAAAGTTTGATGGATTTGTTGCGTTAGGTTGTGTTATAAAAGGTCAAACCCCACACTTTGACTTAATTTGTTATTCGACATTTAACTCGATTTTGAATCTTTCAATTACCTTTAATAAACCAATAGGTAATGGGATAATTACTGCTTATAATATGAAACAAGCTCTTCAAAGATGTAAAAACACAATCAGTAAAAAACCAAATAAAGGATCAGAGGCTGCTAATGCAGTCATGTCCATTTTGCAAAATGGACCAAAAAAAATTTAAAAATACATCTCCACGAATAAAAGTAATTCAAAAACTTTATAATGCTTTAATGAATCCAGATGCTTTAATTGAGTATCCTAAAAGTCAATACAAAAAATTTATTAAGGATGTAGTAACTGGCACTTTAGAAAGATCTGATTTAATTGAAGATCAGATAAAATCTCTATTGGTAAATGATATAAATCTGGCCAAAACAGATAAATTATTAAAAATCATACTTTTTGCAGCAATTTTTGAGCTTATGTTTAAACATAACACTCCAAAAAAAGTAATTATTAACGAATATTTATTAGCTTCTGAGCATTTTTTAGAAAAAATCCAAATAGGTTATTTGAACGCTATACTAGATAAAATCTCTAGAGAATTAAGAAAAGATGACTAAAAAACTGTTATTTTAATTGAAGTTTAGCTTGCGTTTTTAATATTAATTTGGCATTTATGCGCTTTAAATCATGACTAATTATTTAGAATTACTTTACTTAATATCTTTTATCGGAGTTTTGGCCGTTGCCTACAGTTATCTATTATCAGGTCAAATAATTTCTGCAAGTGCTGGGAATTCAAGAATGCAAGAAATCGCTGAAGCAATTCAAATAGGAGCAAAAGCTTATTTAAATAGACAGTATAAAACAATTGCTATCGTTGGATTTATTGTGCTAGCGATTGTTACTTATTTTTTTAGCTACCTTGTAGGAATAGGATATTTTATTGGAGCTTTCCTTTCAGGTGTTGCAGGATATATAGGTATGTTGATTTCCGTAAAGGCTAATGTACGTACAGCTGAAGCAGCAAGACATAGTCTTCAATCTGGTTTAACAATAGCTTTTAAATCAGGCGCGATTACGGGTTTATTAGTAGCCGGTCTGGCTTTATTAGCAATTACTTTTTATTATATAATTTTAATTAATTTAGAAGTTGATAACAGAGAGATTATAAACGCGTTAGTAGCTCTTGGATTTGGTGCTTCTCTCATTTCAATTTTTGCAAGATTAGGTGGTGGAATTTTTACTAAAGGTGCCGATGTAGGTGCAGATTTAGTTGGAAAGGTTGAAGCGGGAATTCCTGAAGACGACCCAAGAAATCCAGCTGTTATAGCTGATAATGTGGGAGATAACGTAGGTGACTGCGCCGGTATGGCAGCAGATTTATTTGAAACTTACGCAGTAACTATTGTAGCAACAATGGTTTTATCATCAATTTTCTTCCCTACAGATTATAATTTAATGATCTACCCTTTAGCCATTGGAGGTGCATGTATAATTACATCAATCATAGGTACATGGTTTGTTAAACTAGGAAAGAATAAAAATATAATGGGAGCATTATATAAAGGTTTTATTGTCACTGCTGTTACATCTCTATTAATTTTATATCCAGTCACTGACTCTGTAGTTGGATTTGATAATTCTTATACAAACAGTGGTAAAAATTTTGATGGAATGGACTTGTATATTTGTGGTGTGGTTGGTTTTATAATTACGGGATTATTAATTTGGATTACTGAATATTATACTGGCACAAATTATAGACCAGTTAAATCAGTTGCTCAGTCATCAACTACAGGACATGGAACAAATGTTATTCAAGGTTTAGCAATCTCTATGGAGGCTACAGCAGTTCCAGCGTTAATAATTGTAGCTGGTATATTATTTACAAATAGTTTAGCTGGCTTATATGGTATCGCAATAGCAGTAACTGCAATGTTAGCTTTAACTGGGATGGTCGTAGCATTGGATGCTTACGGACCAGTTACTGATAATGCAGGAGGAATAGCAGAAATGTCTAAGTTGCCAAAAAATGTAAGAAAAACAACTGACGCATTAGATGCAGTTGGAAATACAACAAAAGCAGTCACGAAAGGATATGCTATAGGATCAGCTGGGCTAGGAGCTTTAGTTTTATTTGCTGCTTATACAGAAGATATAAAATATTTTTCAACAGTAAAAGGATCTGCTCTCGAAGGTGTTATAGTAACTTTTGATTTATCGAATCCTTTTGTAGTTGCTGGTCTGTTAATAGGCGGTATGTTGCCTTATTTATTTGGTTCGATGGGAATGCAGGCAGTAGGTAGAGCAGGTGGAGCAGTTGTAATCGAAGTAAGAAGACAATTTAAAAAGATACCTGGAATAATGAAAGGCAAAAGAAAGCCTGATTATGGAAGATTGGTAGATTTATTAACTAAAGCTGCAATAAAAGAAATGATCATTCCATCTTTATTACCAGTTTTATCTCCGGTAGTGCTTTACTTTATTATATTGCAAATAGGAGGAATGGAAGCAGCTCTCTCCTCATTAGGAGCAATGTTATTGGGAGTGATTATTACTGGTTTATTTGTTGCGGTATCAATGACAGCTGGAGGAGGCGCGTGGGATAACGCAAAAAAATATATTGAGGATGGTAACTTTGGAGGCAAAGGATCAGAAGCACATAAATCTGCAGTTACGGGAGATACTGTAGGAGATCCTTACAAAGATACAGCCGGTCCAGCGGTTAATCCAATGATTAAAATTACCAATATAGTAGCTTTATTGTTGCTAGCGGTAATAGCCCATTAATTATTAGACTTTATCTATTAGAATACATTTTAGCTTTTATACTACTTAAAAAACTTTCTATAAAACTTTTTTTTGCTAAATTATTATCCGTTATATCTTTTGAAAAACTCAATTTATTTAAATCGTCTTGATTCAAAAAATTTTTTTTATCTAAAATTCCATATTTATTGAACGATAAAACAAGCACATTATTGGTTTTTAAAACATTTTGACCTAATTTGTGAAATGAACCTTTTGTCAAAATTCTCTCTATATAGATCCAATCATTGTTATTTTCAAATGATTTAGTATGAGGAGATCCAATTAATTTAATAACATCATTTTTATTATGTTTATTAACTATTAATTGATTTGATCTATTTTCTAAAAATAATATTCCGTGAGTTTTAGTTGGTTCTTGAAATTGACAGCCAATTAAAATACAAAAAACAATTAAAAAGAAAAAATTATGATATCTAAAAATCATACAGTAAACTTGTACAATATTTTATTAACTTTATCTAGAAACAAGTTATTTTATCAAAAAATTTTACTACCGGATACTTTTAATACCCGAATAAATCTCATGTTTATTCATTTTTCAATATTTTTAAAAATTTATAAAAAAAAAGGTAAAAAATTTAATCAAAAAGCATATGACCAACTCTTTCATTTTATAGAAAATGATTTAAGAGAACTAGGTTATGGAGATGTTTCTGTTAATAAAAAAATGAAAGATTTAAATAAGATTTTATACGATATTTTAATCAAAATTGAAAAAGTAGATCAGGCTGATATATTCAATATTAATTCTTCACTGGTATTAGAATATTTTAAAGAACTTAAGAATGAAAAGAGCAATAATTATATGCTTTTTGCATCTTATTTTTCAAATTTTTATGATTTTTGCTTTGAAATGTCCTTAGAAAATATGCTAAATAACTCTATAAATTTTAAAAATTAAAATGGCAGTACCTAAAAGAAAAACTTCTGTATCTAAAAAGAAAATGAGAAGATCTCATCACAAGTTATCTTCTGTAAATGTAGTTGAAGATAAAAAAAGCGGTGAATATAAACTTTCGCATCATATAGACTTAAAATCTGGTTATTATAACGGAAAAAAGATTCTAGATATCTAAAATTATTATTATGTTAAAAAAAATTTCTATTGCAATCGATGCAATGGGTGGTGATAATTCACCTGACAAAACAATAGAAGGTATTAGAATTTTTCTAGATAAAAATAAATCTAACACTGATTTTACGTTAAATGTATTTGGTAAAGAGGAAATTCTTAAAGATAAATTTAGTCAACTGAATATAAATAATAATTCAATCAATATAATAAATTCAAATACTGTTGTTTCAGATGAAGAGACTCCTATGACAGCTGTAAAAAATTCTAAAAATACAAGTATGTGGAACTGTATTCAACATCAACTTGAAGGTAAATCCGATATAAGTTTATCAGCTGGTAATACTGGAGTTTTATTGGTGATATCCAGAATGATTTTAAAAATGATGAATGAGGTCAGTAAACCAGCTTTGGCTGGTTTATGGCCAAATAAAAATGGAATGAATGTCGTTTTAGATTTAGGAGCAAACATAGAATGTAATGATCAGAATTTGATAGATTTTGCTGAATTAGGTTCTGCTCTTTTCAAATCTTTGTTTCCAAATAAAAAACCAAAAGTTGCTCTCCTTAATGTTGGATCTGAGGAAATGAAAGGTACAGAGATGTTAAAAAGTGCCTCAAAAAAATTAAAAGAACTATCTAGTGATGATAATTTTATTTTTGATGGTTATATAGAAGGGAATAATATAATGAGTGGAAATTCAAATGTTATAGTTACAGATGGTTTCACTGGAAATATAGCTTTAAAGACTGCAGAAGGAACAGCTAAATTTATTACATCAAATTTAAAAAAATCATTAAATAAATTTTCACTGTTGTTTTCTTTTTTTCCTTTGAAAAGGTTCAAAGAAAAATTAGATCCAAGAAAATACAATGGAGCTATATTTTTAGGTCTAAATGGTCCTGTTGTTAAAAGTCATGGTGGTATTGACGCTATGGGTTTTTATCATTCGATAGATTTATGTTATAAAATAATTAAAGGTGATTTGATGAATGAAATTAAAAAAAATTTAAAACATTCTAAAAGTGGGCAATAATTTTAAAAAGATTGATATAATAAAGAATTTAAGTGATGCGACTGGTTATTCATTAAACTTTTCAAAAAAACTTATTAATGAACTCGTTGATATAATAGTCCAAAATATAAAATCAAATAATTTATCCCTAAAGAATTTGGGTTCATTTAAAATAATTGATAAAAAAGAAAGAATTGGGAGAAATCCAAAAACAAAAGATGTATTTGCAATTTCTGCAAGAAAATCTATTAAATTTATTACATCTAAAAAAATTTTGGAAAATTTGAATAAATTTTCATGAATAAATTAATTAGTATTTCTGAATTAACCAAAAGATTAAATCTAATAAATCCTAATGATAAAAGACCTCAAAATTATATCTTAAGATACTGGGAGAAAGAATTTAAAATTATCAAATCCAAAAGAATTAATAATAGAAGATTTTATACTTCGAAACAGGTTGAAATTATCAAAATGATTAAATTTTTACTTAAAAACAAGGGTATGACTATAACTGGAGTTAAAAATTTACTGCAATCAAATAGAAATAAACTTGACGATCATGATGGGCATAGTTTAAAAGCTGATTATTATAAACAAAGTTTAAAAATTAAAAGTAAATCAATTTTGGAAAAATTAAAAAAAATAAAAAAGTATGGCTAAGAAAACTCATCTTAAAGTTAGAATGGTTCCGGAAAGTAATCCTGACAGTAAATTTATCTATTATGCAAAAAAACCAACAAAAGGTGAAAAAGCTAAAGATAAATTAAAATTGAAAAAATATAATCCCAATACAAGAAAGCACGAATTTTTTGTAGAAAAAAAACTTCCTCCTCACAGTAAATAACTATTTTTTTTTAAAGTTTCTAAATTCGTAGTCTATAAAAGCTTTAATCATAGATTTCCAAATCTTGTTTGTTATTTTAGGATCTATATTCTTATATTTTGATTTTTTGTAAATATTTTTTAATATAATTGAGATTCTTTTGTTATCTACAATATCTTTTTTAAATTTCTTATTTTTAATTACTATATCTACAAGCTTGGTTCTTTTTTTTATGATATCTAATAATTTATTGTCTAATTTGTCTAAATCATTCCGTACTTTGAGTATTTCTTTGTTTATCATAGCGACAATTTTAAATTTTTAGAATTATTATTTAAATATATATTATAATTTATGCTTGAAGAAGAAAAAAAAACATACAAGTTATTTTACTATTGGTTATTTACTTGTTTGAGTTTTGTTTTTTTTATTATCATTGTTGGTGGTTTAACAAGATTAACCAATTCAGGCCTTTCGATTACTGAGTGGGAGTTGATTAAAGGAATAATTCCACCTTTAAATAAAGATACTTGGACTTTGTATTTTAATCAATACAAAAAAATTCCTCAATACGATCTATTAAATTTTAATATGACTATTGATGAATTTAAGTTTATTTTTTATTGGGAATATTTTCATAGAATATTTGCTAGAATAATTGGTCTATTTTTTTTAATTCCACTAATTTATTTTTATTTAACGAAAAAAATTCAAAAAAAACATTTAAAAATTTGTTATATTATTTTTGTATTGATTTTTGCCCAGGGGATTTTTGGTTGGTATATGGTTAAAAGTGGGCTTATTGAGGACGTTACTGTAAGTCATTACAGATTATCTCTACATTTATCTACGGCCTTATTAATAATTTCAACAATATTTTGGTTATTAATGAATATTAACTACAAAACAAATAAAAGTTTTTTTTTGATAAAAGATAAAAATTTACCGTTTCAATTTTTTATATTTCTTATTTTTGTACAAATAATTATGGGCGCTTTTGTTTCAGGATTAGATGCAGGGAAGGTCTATCAAACTTGGCCATTAATGGGAAACGCTTATTTCCCTAGTGATTTAATTTTTGAAAACACAAAAGATATTTTAGACTTTGATAATCATTCATTAGTTCAATTTTACCATCGTAATCTAGCTTATCTAATTATTTTCTATACTTTAATTCTTTCGTTATTTATTTTTAAAAAAAAAATATATGAATTATACAAACCTTTATTTGTAGTCATATTGCTTTTAAGTCTGCAGGTTATATTAGGGATTTATACCTTAATAAGTGGTCTCAATATTTATTTAGCTTCAGCACACCAAATAACTAGCGTCTTGTTAGTTTTTGGGGCATTAAATCTGTATTATTTAAGGGCAAAATAAATTGACTTTACAACACATTCTTTGTATTTATCGCCCATCATTATGACGCCATTTATTAAAAAGAAAGATATCAAAAAAGATTGGTATATAATTAATGCTCAAGACGCTGCAGTTGGTAGACTTGCAGCTTATATATCAAAAGTTTTAAGAGGAAAAAATAAACCAACTTACAATCCCCATATAGACAATGGAGATTTTGTTGTTGTAACAAATATTGATAAAATAAAATTTTCTGGCAAGAAATTTACTAATAAAAAATATTATAAACATACTGGTCATCCAGGTGGTATAAAAGAAACAACGCCATCTTTTTTAAAAGAAAAAAATAAAACCGATCAAATTTTAAAGTTAGCTGTTAAAAGAATGTTGCCAGGAGGACCTTTAGCTAAACAACAACTTACTAAATTAAAGATTTATACTGGTGATACGCATCCGCACGAAATTCAAAAACCAAAAATGATTAACTTTAAAAGTTTACACAAAAAAAATACTGTTAAATAATGCAACAGACAACCGATATAAATACGAAAACAAAAAAAATAAAATTAGATTTTAAAGACAGTAAATACGCTACTGGTAGAAGAAAAAGATCAATAGCCAAAGTTTGGGTTAAAAAGGGCTCTGGCAATATTCATGTTAATGGATTAAAAATGAATGAATACTTCAAAAGGCCTGTTCATCAAATCATTGTGACAAGACCACTCGAAATTTCAGAAGTTGCAACCAACTACGATGTAAAATGTTCTGTTAAAGGCGGAGGCCTGTCAGGTCAAGCTGGGGCAATCATACTTGGTATTTCTAAAGCTTTAATTTCTCATGATGAAAATCTAAAAAAAAATCTTAAAAAAGATAGACTCACCACAAGAGACTCAAGAGTTGTAGAGCGTAAAAAATACGGTCACAGGAAAGCTAGAAGAAGCTTCCAATTCTCTAAGAGATAATTATTTAAATTTAACTATTATTAAAGACGGTGATATAAGAAATTATGTCTATTAAAGATAAAATTAATATAGCTGTAGTAGGTGCAACTGGTTATACAGGGCTGGATCTAGTTTTTATCTTATCTAAGCATCCTAGGGTAAATATAAAACATTTATGCGCTTCAAAAAATCTTGGTAAAAATATTAATTATTTTGACCAAAGAATTAGAAAAAAATTACCTAAAATAAGCTCTATAAAAAAAATTAATTGGGATAATTTAGATTTAGTTTTTTTGTCATTACCTAATGGCGAGGCTCAAAATATAATAAATAAATATTTTTATAAAAATAGAAACTTAAAATTTATCGATTTATCTGCAGATTTTAGAATAACAAATTTTAAAGTATACGAAAGAAATTACAAAACTAAGCACAAGGCAAAAAAATATATAAAAGAAGCTTTATATTCAATTCCAGAATTAAACAGTAACAATATTGATAGATTCAGAATAATTTCTAATCCGGGGTGCTATCCTACTTCTGTACAAATTCCTTTAGTACCATTAATTAGAAAAAACCTGATTAAAAATCAAGATATAATTATAGACTCGAAATCTGGCTATTCAGGAGCTGGTAAGAATCTAGAAAAAAAATTTACACATAAAAATCTTTACTCATCAATTTTTGCTTACAATCCAAAACATCATAGACATGTATGTGAAATAGACCAACAATTATTCAAATTAACAAAAAAAAAAATTAATTTTTCTTTCAATCCGCATCTACTTCCAACTTTTAGAGGTATTTTAACATCCATTTACGTTAATACAAAAAAAGGGAGTACAGGAAATACTTTAAGATCTGCTCTAGTAAGGTTTTATAAAAAATCTAAATTCATTAAAGTTTTAAAAATCAATTCTCCGCTTGGATCGGGAAATGTATTGAATACAAATTATTGCGAAATATCAGTATGCGAGACTAGAACTAAGGGTAAGTTTATAATTTTTTGTGCAATTGACAATCTTGTTAAAGGAGCATCCGGTCAAGCTATACAAAATATGAATCTTTTATATAATTTTCCTGAAATTTTAGGTTTAAGATGAAGTTTTTTTTCTCAATATTACTAGTATTATTTCTTTCTAATTGTAGTAAACCAAAAACAGTTTTAATTTGTGGGGATCATATTTGTATTAATAAATCAGAGGCAAAACAATATTTTGAGGATAACTTATCAATTGAAGTTAAAATAATAGACAAAAAAAACAAAAAACAGATTGATTTAGTCGAACTAAATTTAAAAGAAAATACTAAAGAAAAAAGGAACATAAATATTTTACCAAGAAACAATACAAAAAGAGAGTTAAAAACTCTTTCAAAAAAAGAAATTACAGAAATTAAAAAAAATATTAAAAGTAAAAGAAAAGATAATCAATTTTCAAAAAAAATCATAAAAAAAGAGAAGCAAGAAAAAAAATCAAAAGAAAAAAAACTTAAAAAGAAAAAAAAATCTGAAAATATCAACCTAGAAGCTAATAATGTGAATAAAAAAAGAAAAGATATTGTCGATGTTTGTACAATATTGGACAAATGTAGTATTGATGAGATATCAAAATTTTTAATAGAACAAGGAATTAAAAAAGATTTTCCAGATATAACAACTAGATAGAATTATGAGAAAGTTAAATATTGCAATTATTGGGTTAGGAAATATTGGCTGTTATTTATTTAAATATTTAAATGATAATAAAAAAATATTAACAGAGAAAACCAATTGCATCCCGGTCGTTAAATATGTTTCTGCAAAAAAAAGGAATAAAAAAAGAAGTATTAAATATAAAAAAAGTCAATGGTTGGATAATTATCTTGACGCTACCAATCTTCCAGATGTTGATTTAATTATTGAACTTATAGGCGGGGCTGAAGGAGCTGCTAAAAAACTAGTTTTTAATGCTCTTAAAAATGGAAAACATGTAGTAACAGCTAATAAAGCTCTAATAGCTAAATATGGAGATCAATTATCAAGAGTCGCAGAAACAAATAAAGTTAATCTTGAATTTGAAGCATCTGTTTGTGGCGGAGTACCTATAATTAGATCTTTAAAAGAAGGGTTAATTGCAAATAAGATTTCAAAAATTTATGGAATTTTAAATGGTACATCTAATTATATTTTATCATCCATGGATAAATTAGATAAAAATTTTGAAGCAGTTTTGGATAATGCAAAAAAATTGGGTTATGCTGAATCTGATCCGAGAGCTGATATAAATGGTGATGATGTATCTTCAAAATTAAAAATATTGTCTTCTCTTTGCTTTAACTCTTTTTTAAATAACAATATTTACGTTGAGGGCATAAAAAATATCGACAAAACTGATATAGATAACGCCAATAAACTTGGATATAAAATTAAATTATTAGGTTTTGCCGAGCTTTTGAATAATAAAATATATCAAAGGGTACATCCCACATTAATTAAAAAAGACACTTATGTTGCTAGTATAGATGGAGTTCTAAACGCAGTAATTGTTGAAGGTAGACCCGTTGGTCAAAGCACTATTCAAGGTGAAGGTGCTGGACCAGAAGCCACGACTTCAGCTCTTATATCTGATATATCTTCAATTTTAAGAGGCAACATAAAATTTCCTTTTTCAATATCTAATAGAAAAAGAAAAAAACTTAAGTTTGAAAAAATTAACGAGAGATTTTTTTCTGCTTATTTACGTTTTGAAGTGATTGATAAGCCGGGTGTATTATCTAATATAACAAACACATTTTCAAAATATAAAGTATCAATTAAAAGATTGGTTCAAAACCCTGAAAAAAATAAAAAATTATCATCTATAGTTATAATTTCTCATGATGCAAAAGATCGTCACTTAAATAAAATAATTAAAGAAATTTCCAAAAAAAATTATATCAAACAAAAACCAAAACTAATTAGGATAGATCATAACTAGATGTCTATTGACAGAAAATTTTTAAACCTATTTACAAAAGTTACAGAAAAAGCTGCTATTGGTGCATCTAAGTTTATTGGTAAGAAAGACAAAATAGCTGCTGATAAAGGTGCTGTTGATCCAATGAGAAGAGAACTTAATAAGATTAACATGGAGGGAACTGTAGTAATAGGTGAGGGCGAAATGGATGAAGCTCCAATGTTATACATTGGAGAAAAGCTTGGCACACTTAATGGTCCAAAATTTGATATTGCTGTAGATCCTTTAGAAGGTACAAAATTCACAGCAAATGGTGAACCTAATGCTTTTTCTGTTTTAGCAATTTCTGAACAAGGAGGTTTGTTATCAGCACCAGACACATATATGGAAAAAATAGTAATAGGATCCAATTTACCAAAAAATTTAATGGATATAGACTATGGAGTAGAAAAAAATCTAAAATTACTTGCTGATGCAAAGAACAAAAAGTTATCTGAATTGAATGCTTGTGTTTTAAAAAGACCAAGACACGAAAAAATTGTAAAAGAATTAACAAAATTGAGTGTAAAAATAAATTATATAACAGATGGAGATATTGCGGGTGCACTAAGTGTAATTGGAGATAATCCAAAAAATGATATTTATTATAGTACTGGGGGTGCGCCTGAAGGAGTCGTTGTGGCAGCAGCACTCTCTTGTTATGGAGGTCAAATTCAAGGTCGATTAATATTAGATGATGAAGAAAAAGTAAGAGCCAAAAAACTTGGTATTAAAGATTTTAGTAAAAAATATAACATTGAAGATATGGTAAAGGGAGATGTTATTTTTTGTGCAACAGGTGTTACTACTGGAGATTTAGCTAAAGGAGTAAAGGATTTAGGTAATGAATTCGAGGTGAATACTTTTATGCTTCACAAAAGTCAAAAAATTATAAAATCGGTAGTAAATATTTACAATAAATGAATTCCCTTTCAGTAAGCGGTAAAAGTTGGGTATTAAAAAAATACGATCAAGATAACATTAATTTTTTTATAGATAATTTTTCATTAGATGAAATTACATCCAAATTGCTCTCAATAAGACAAATTAAAAAAGATGAAGTAAGTTCATTTTTAAATCCATCAATTAAAAATTTTTTACCAAATCCATACAATATGACTGATATGGAAAAATCTACATTAAGAATTACAAAAGCTATAAATCAAAAAGAGAAGTTGGGAATTTTTGGTGATTATGATGTAGACGGTGCTACTTCCACAGCACTATTAGGGAATTATTTTTCAGAATTAAATTTAGTTTATGAAACTTACATACCTGATCGAAAAAAAGAGGGATACGGCCCAACTATCAAAAGTTTTAAAGAATTAATAAATAAGAAAGTAAAAGTAATTTTTACTGTAGATTGTGGAACTCTTTCATTTGAAGCAATAAATTTTGCAAAAGAAAATAACGTTGACGTTATTGTTTTGGATCATCATCAATCTGAAGTTAGATTACCTAATGCATTTTCAATAGTTAATCCAAATCGTTTAGATGATAATTCTAATTTACAATATTTATGTGCAGCGGGTGTTTCTTTTATGTTCTTGGTATCTCTTAATAGAGAGTTAAGAAATAAAAATTGGTTTAAAGAAAATAATCTAAAAGAACCAAATTTAATCGAATATCTTGATTTAGTTTCATTAGGAACGGTATGTGATGTAGTTCCTCTAATTGGCTTGAATAGAGCGATCGTAAAACAAGGTTTAAAAGTTTTAAAATCAAAAAAAAATTTAGGATTAAAAACTTTATTAGACATTTGCAAAATTGATGCCAGTCCATCGATCTACCACCTAGGATACTTACTTGGACCAAGAATAAATGCTGGTGGAAGAGTAGGTAAATGCTCTCATGGAGCAAATTTGTTATTAAATAAAGATCCTAAATATTCTTTCAAACTTGCATCAGAATTAGATCAATTCAATAAAGAAAGGCAAATGCTTGAAAAAGATCTTTTAAAAAAAATACTAAATGAAACCAAAAACTCATCTAATGATCCTGTTTTAATCCTTAGTGGGAATAATTGGCATGAAGGAATTATTGGTATAGTTGCAGCTAGATTAAAAGATAAATTTAATAAACCAGTAATATTAATTTCTTTAGATGGTAATGTTGGAAAAGCATCAGCAAGGTCTATAATAGGTTTTGATATAGGTTCAGTGATCATTGCAGCTACACAAGCAAAAATTTTGTTAAAAGGTGGCGGACATAAAATGGCAGGAGGTTTTTCAATTCAAATTAAAAACATTAATACCTTTAAAGATTTTGTTTTCAAAAAATTTAGGGGTGTAAATGAAGATTTAAAGACTGAAAAACCATTATTATTAGACAGCATAATTGCTCCATCAGCGGTTAATTTGGAATTTTATAATAAAGTTGAGTTGCTGTCTCCTTTTGGCTCTGGCAATCCAGAACCAAAATTTATTATTGAAGATGTAAAAACTATTAATGGAAAAATTGTAGGTGAAAAACATATCAAATCAGTTTTAATCGGTAAGGATGGCTCAACTATAAAATCTATAGCTTTTAATGCGACAGATAACGATTTAGGAGGCTATCTCTTAAAAAATAATAATAAATCATTTAATATTGCAGGCAAATTATCCCTAAATGAATGGAGGGGGCAATCAAATGTAGAGTTTATTATCGATGATATTTCTGTTAATAAGACTTTCAAAAATACGGTCCCATCGTCTATCGGTTAGGACAGTTGGTTTTCATCCAACAAAGAGGGGTTCGATTCCCCTTGGGACCGCCATAAAGAGTGAAGAAAAAATTCAGTATGTATAAAATTGGAATAATAGATCAAATAAATCCAAAAGGCATAGAAGTTTTAAAGAATAATAAAAATTTTAAATACGAACTAATTACAGATTTATCGAGAGATAACTTATTAAAAAAACTACCTGAATTTGACGGGATAACATTAAGAAGAGGTAAAATAGACTCTTCAGTATTAATGAACTGTAAAAAATTAAAAGTTATTTCTAGACATGGTGTGGGGTATGATAATGTTGATACAGATTACATTAAAAGAAACAACATAAAACTACTGGTAACAGACTCTTCTACCTCAACATCTCCTGCAGAACATATAATGTTTATGATAATTTCCATTTATAAAGGAATAAATATGTTTGACACAATGGTTAGAAGTGGAAATTTTGCTAAGGCTATTCATCTTGATATCAAGGAAAATTTTGAATTAAATTCTAAGAATATTCTTATAATTGGATTTGGAAGAATTGGTAGAAAATTGATAAAGAAATGTCTAGGCTTTGATTTAAATGTAAGTGTATATGATCCTTTCGTTGATGAGAAAACTATTAATTCCTTTGGAGGAAAAAAAGTTTCAGATTTAAATAGTTCATTGAAAGAAGCTGACATTGTATCTTTAAGCTTACCGAAAAATGAAAAAACAATTAATTTAATTAGTCTTAATGAAATGAAAATAATGAAAAAAAGCTCAATTTTAATTAATGTTTCAAGAGGTGGAATTGTTAATGAAAAAGATTTAGACTTTGCATTAAATAACAAATTAATCTTTTTTGCGGGTATTGATGTATTTGATAAAGAGCCACCAGATAAATCTAATCCTTTACTATTAAACAAAAGAGTGCTTCTTAGTCCTCATGCAGCAACTTTTACAAAAGAATGCCTTGAAAACATGAGTGTTGAGACTGTTACCAATATTATTGATTTTTTTGAAAAAAGAATTGATAAGTCAAAGATTGTTAAATTATAATAGAAAATTTATGTACGACAAATTTGGACAATTTATAAATGGTAAGTGGCAAAAATCCTCAGGTGGAGAAACTTACGATGTTATAAATCCCGCCACTGAAGAATTAATCGGTAAAGCATCTAAAGCTAATAAAAAAGATATAGACTTATGTCTTAAATCTGCTGAAGAAGGTTTTAAAATTTGGAAAAATACATCACCCTGGGAAAGATCTAAAATCATTAGGAAGATTTCTGATTTAATTAGAGAAAGAAAAGATGTTTTGTCTAAATGGCTTACTTTAGAAGTTGGAAAACCACTTGCGGAAAGTTTAGGTGAAACTAATGGCTCAGCAGATATTTTTGAGTGGAGTGCGGAAGAAGCTAAAAGGATTTATGGTGAAACTCTGCAAGGAAGATCTCCAAACACAAAAATACATGTATATTATCAGCCTGTGGGGGTGGTAGCTGCACTAGTGCCTTGGAATTTTCCTATAACCCTTGCCTCAAGAAAAATCTCAACAGCTTTGTCTGCAGGTTGCTCTGTGATTGTGAAGCCTGATGTAATTACTCCAGGGGCAGTAATGGAATTAGTTGATATTTGTAATGAAGCAGGCGTTCCTCCTGGTGTAGTAAATCTTCTTTCAGGAGATCCAGCTTACATTTCTGATCAATTATTATCATCAAATATAATTAAGAAAGTTTCTATTACAGGTTCTACTCGTGTAGGTAAACTTATACTCAAAAAAGCTGCTGAAAAAATACAGAGAGTTACAATGGAATTGAGTGGGCATTCTCCTTTTATAGTTTTTGATGACGTAGATTTAAATAAAGTAACAGATATAGCTATTTTTGCTAAATTTAGAAATAATGGACAAGTTTGTATCTCTCCAAGTCGTTTTTATATTCATGAAAGTAAAAAAAAAGATTTTACAAATTTAATGGTAAAAAAGACAAAAGAATTAAAAATAGGAAATGGAATGGAAAAGAGTACTATTTTAGGACCACTTACTACAAAAAAGAGACTAGAGGAAATAGAAGCATTAGTTGAAACGACTAAAAAAGAAGGAGC
>Ga0315315_10001801_pt1 | contig 19646 bp, 14 predicted proteins | sample M140m3416metaG_FD_203699 | JGI IMG/M metagenome (GOLD analysis project Ga0315315, IMG submission 203699) | Ammonia-oxidizing marine archaeal communities from Monterey Bay, California, United States - M1 40m 3416 | ecosystem: Environmental > Aquatic > Marine > Intertidal zone | place: USA...
ACGAATCAGGCCAAAAAAAAGGCAGAATTTATGTCATGTGAACAGAACATAATGCAATACGTGCCGTTTAAAAGGTCCTGAAACACTGGCATAACGACTGAACCAATGAAGGTGATGACGTAGCCGGCGTATCAGAGATTAGAATCCGCCGGATAGGATAACGATCTCTACGTTTTTTCTTGGGTGATATTTCTATCCGATGTATCGTGCTGCTATGGCAACAGTGTCTGATCCCTCTACTCTCTTAATGCTCCGTGTGCGTGATGGGGATGCTGAGGCGTTTGAGCAACTCGTTGCACTGTGGCAGCCACGACTGGTTACCTTGTTTATGAATCATGTGGGTGATCATTCCACGGCAGAAGATCTTGCCCAAGAAGTCTTTCTGCGAGTGTACAGAGCTCGCCATCGATATGAGCCAAAAGCAAAGTTCACAACGTGGGTTCATACGATTGCAAACAATATTGCCAGTGATCTTCGACAAAGAGCATATCGTCGAAAGGAATGGGGGGTCGTTGCAAACCCTTCGGCCTCAGGAAATATGGTGGGTCTTGACCAAATGGCTGTTGCAGCAAGTGGACTGCTACCAACTCGCCAGCTCGATCAAGTTGAACTGCAAGGCGTTGTACAGCAGGCTATTGCAGGGCTGAATGATCGCCAGCGAATGGTGGTGCTCCTGGCGAAGTTTGAACACTGTTCATATGAAGAAATAGCTGAAGCAATGAAACTGTCAGTGTCGGCAGTGAAGTCATTACTCTTTCGAGCTCGAGAGCAGTTGCGAGAGGCCCTCAAGCCCTACCTTGCTGAGAAAGGAGAATCTTAGTGAGTCAGAAAGAAGGAAAGAAAACAATTCAACATGGAGATGCTCCCGCTACACCAGCAGAGGATCTCGGTGAACTTTGGCAGACACTCGATGTTTTGCCAGAGGCAGAACCTCCAGAAGATCTTCTGGCAACCACCATTGAAATGGTTGCAGTCGATGCCGGACATCGTCGTGCTGGGAAAACGAGTCGGTTTGCTCAGGTCGGGGGTGACCTCTGGCAATGGTTCGCACCAGCGATCGCAGTCGGTGTTTCAATTGTCATCGGTTATTTCATCGGCCAGACAACGATTGAAACACCACAACCACAACAAGAACCAGTCGATTGGCGTGCGCGGCGTCAAGAAATCCTTAAAAGCACACTTCAAGAAGCGATTCAAAATGACCCTGCTGGGGCAAAGAAATTTCTCGAGAAACAACTTCGTGACACACGAGATACTCAGGGGCGTCCACGTGGACTACAACAAAAAAATCCAGCGGTTCCGCGTGCGGGTGAGCTGAACGTGGTGAAACCTAGGAACGCTCGCCCGTATCCTCTAGCTGGCCAAGGAAAGAAAGAACAGCTTCGTGAAAAACAGTCGGAGCCTCTAACGGAACCAGATGACCAGCCTCGGGAACAATGACCAGTTGACCCCGTGAGAGAATTTCCTCCATAGATTCCATGACTGCTGGTGGAGTAATCGTGTCTTCTTTCCCACAGACGAGGAGAACGGGTTTCTTAAAATGTTGCATTGGTTCGGACATGTCGGGGCGATCGGCGAGTGCCCCAAGTGCTGCTTGGATTGTTGCAACAGACTGCTTACCAATAAGTCTGCGTAGGAACTGTTCATTTTCAACTCTTTCCGGTTTGGAACGAGCTTCATCTGTTGCCGCTAAAAGATTTGGCACCATCGCGTCAGCAAGAACTTTTTGACCCACTCTGCCGACCGTTGCTGCAAGATTGCTTCTGCCTGCTTGTGCTTCGGGTGTGTCTGCTGAAAATTTAGTGTCAATAAGAATTAAATGAGAAACCTTTTCAGGATGCCTCGCTGCAACATGCTGAGCCACATAGCCACCCATTGAAATGCCAGCGATGACAGCGGGTTCATCAATCTGAAGAGCATCGAGGAGTTTTGCGACATCGTCAGCGAGTTGCGTGATACTCAACAGTGGTTTCGTTTTTGAATGACCCTCTGTACTCAGGCCAAAACCACGTTGGTCAGGAATGATCAGTTGCAGATGATTGGCAAGCGGTACATTTCGGTGCCACATGGTGTGGTCTAAAGGAAAGGCATGAAGGAGGACAAGAGGTTGGCCGGTACCACATGTTTGGACAGCAAGAGAGGTGTCTCCAATTGAAACCATCGTTATTTGCATGAGAAAATCACTAGGAGTTGGACCGAAGTATCTCTTTGGTGAGAATACGTTACGGGATACATCTGCAGACGTCGAGCGGAATGCATTCGCAGACGTGGAGATGGAGCAGTGCCTTGGCGGGCAGGTCATTCGAATGGATTTACAGGGCCAACAAAGTAAGTTTTTAAAATAATGTCTGTACACTTTCACCAGCGATCTATTGATATGAATCAGACTCTTACAGTAAGTCTTGTTCTCGTTGCCCTCATAGCCGGGTGTTACTCAGATCGGCTTCCAGAAGAAATCGGTCATCTTGGCGTAGCTCGTGTCACGGCTATTGAAATTGAGCCTATTCCACCGGTTACCTTGAGGCCTGCTGAAACAGTTAAGGTTCCCTTGCGTATAAAGCGCAACAACAATGAGGGCCCGATAGAAGTCAGTCTCTCAAAGTTGCCATCTGGTGTTGAAGCAACGTACGAGAAACAAATAGCAGCCGCTAGCTCCGAGCTCGAAATAGAACTTTCAGGAAAACAGTCACTTGGTGATAAGCAACGGACTGTGACTGTTACAATAGCCGTAAGTATGTCTCAGGATTCACTTGAGCAGACATTCGATATCGAACTTCCGGTTGTATCACGACCTTCTTTTGGCGATATGCCACCGATCTTTCTCCAGCCAGGGGACACCGTGAACCTGCGAGTTCCCGTTGCAAGGAATGGATTTGCAGAATCATTCATCCTTGAGCCAGTTGAATATATTCAGGGAGTTCTCTGCCGTTTGCCGAGTGAGCCAATTCAAGACAACGATATTCGGGTCCTGGTGGCAGCATCAGAAGATGCCTCGGAAGGATCACAGACGCAAAAAATAAAGACAGTTATTTTTGGTCGAGAAGTCTCGGTGCCGCTGACAGTTATCGTGACACGCTATCCATTCAGGATGGATGAAATGGTGTATGCCTCGGTTCTATCAGGGCAGAAGAAAAAGGTTGATATTGAGTTTCAGCGAGACTCTTTAGAGTCTCTTAGTCGAACGTTGACCGGTGGACTTCAGGCTTTGACTGGGGTGAATCTTGCTCCAGCAAAATTCAATGGCCCTGTCGTTGTCGAGGCAGAAAGCCTGCCTTCTGGAGTCACCGTAGAACCAGCATATCTCGAGGAAGGTTCAGTTAGGTGTGCTTTGGAAGTTGATGCAGCAGGTGAAACAGTGCCAGGTCTTTATTCTATTCCACTTGTCGCAACGGCAGATCATCTCACTGGTTCTGGTCTTCTTGTTGTTCGAATCCAAGACCCATCTGATAATCCAGATACGCTGTCAGTTGCAATTGTGGCATCGATGGCCAAGACAATGCGATTTCGTCGAGGTGGTCTTAAAGGTCGCAGTACAAATGATGCAAAGGAGTTGCTCGCGGCGTTTTATGGTGGATCGGAACAGTCTAAAAAAACAAGTATGTCTGCCCTCGCATGGTTGGCAGGCAAGCAAGGCGAGGACGGATCGTGGCAACCTTCAAATGAAGTAGAAAACGGGGATGGCTCTCCGTCGGTATCGATGGGGGAAAAGAGTGAATCGATAACAGCCTTGGCTTTGCTGCCTTTTCTAGCAGAGGGAATCACCTATGAACCAGGTTCTGCTACAGCGGTATGGCTGGAAGAATACCCGGAAGTGGTGAAGAAAGGGCTTACATGGCTCGGCTCTTCTCGTCCTCAACTCGATTTGCAGGGGAGTGTTCCTGGTGAGGTCGATTTGGATGGACTTATTTCAGGAGTCATCGCTGGTTGTGAAACAAGTTTTTTAAGTGGTGACAGGGAGCTGAAGAAAAATGCTGTATATGCACTGAAAAAGCTGGTGGATCGTCAATCAAAAGAAGGGGCCTGGCAGCGTACTGCAACTGAAACTTCAGAAACAGTGCTTCCTACGTTACGTGCACTACTTGCAATGCATGTTGCTGAATCCTGTGGAATAAAACCATCGGCAGCAGCCCTTCGAAGAGCCAATGTGTTTCTCGAATCAGCAGCTTGTGGTGATCCGGAAATACCAAAATCACGTTTTGGGTTAGCGCCTGGGGGGCCTCCAGATTTGACAGCAACGGCGGCTGGTTTGCTATTACTGCAATATGAGGAGGAGCCCAGTAACTCGCCAGTCATGGTCGACGGGACACGCTTTATTGCTGAGTCGTTTCCATCTCTGCAAGATGCTTCCTTCAATCAGTCCACCGACTTTTTGTTGCTGGCTGGTGAAGTGCTTCGAAATATTGAAGGAGAACAATTCGATGTATGGTACGCCCGAGTTACTGCATTTTTAGAGAGGACACAGGAGCAGGAGGGTGATGAAATCGGAAGTTGGGACCCAGCTCTCTTTGCTGGAGAGACTGACAGATTACGGGCGACAGCACAGGCAATTCTCTGTTTGCAGACGCCGTATCGATACCTGCCGCTCTATCGTGCTGAATAACGGATAACCAAGTTCGAGTGATCACGTATGTTTGGGTGATTATTCACGCAGTGCAAGAAATTTCTGTAGGTTTTTTTTAATTGTGTTGCTCCCAGGATCTTTTCGTAAGGCAACAACCTGACAACGGATCGCTTCCTCAGGATTTTTATTAGCTGCATAGCAGTGGGCCAATGTGTCGAGAAAACTTGCTGAATCAAAATCAAGTTCTAGAGAACGCTTTGAATAGCGAGTGGCTCGTACAAGATCACCCTCAGTGTTGGCTACCAGCCATGCGTATTCGTTATATGGATTTGGTGCATCAGGCTCTTGGTCAATACGTTGCTGAAGTTTTCGTAACGCTTTTTCAATAAGTGTCACAACTCGTGATCTATCAACGGCTGAGATTTTAGGGAAGTGGTAGTACGCGATGAGCGTGTCAATTTCTTCCGGGTATTCCTCTAGTGCTTCATCGAGATCTAGTCTCTCGCGATCTCTGTTGCCATCTTCTTGAGCACCACGAGACACAAAGTATTTCTGGCGAGCAGCGAGTGCCTCTTTTGAGTAGCCAAGTGAATCCATAATCTGGATGTTTTGAACGGTGCCGTGGGAACCATTCAACGTTTGTTGAAGAACCGAAGAGGCTTCTTCACATCGATCAAAGTCATTGAGCAGTTCGGCCCACTGGATGGAAAGCGGAATTATTTGCTGGGCCGATAATTTTGGTGACACAACAACTCTTTGATATTCACGGTCAGCCCAATCAATAAGCCCCCAATGGTCAAGTCGAATAGCAGCCAGCATCTGCTGGTCCGTCTTGTCGCTCGATAAAGTAAAGGCACGCTCTGCCATTTCAGCTGACAGAATTTCATTGCCATTGGTCTGTTCGCAACTCGCTACCGCGTAGAGTGTGAGCGACTGTTCTTCAAAGGTTTTCTGTAGACTCTCTGGCACAGCGTTGCAAAGATCAGCCAGCCCAGAATGTGAGGCCCAAAATAGTACGTCCGCAGTTGCAAGAGGATTCTTTTCTCCACGTTCAGCAATAAAATCGAAAAGTCTCTTGGCGATATCAATGCCGCGATCAGGAAGTCCAGCCTGTACCGCTGCCCGGGCGTGACAGCGTACGACAATTTCTCTAGCAAGATCACCCACTTCACGCCTCGTCGTGTTGATCCCAAAAGTTTGTTTGTTAAAAGGTAGGAGTTCAAGGAATTTTTCTATAGCTTCTTCAAGATTTATAAACGCATCTTTCTTTTGGTCCGATTTATTTTTTAGATTGTCGGCCAGTCGGGAAAAAGAAATGAGATGCTGTATGACTAGTGCGGATGGTCGCTGGCTGGTATTAAGTTCAGCAGGAATATCTGCTGTTAGATTTGGCCAGTATGGGTCATTAGGCCGCCATTCTTGTAGCAGGACGAGGGCCGCGAGATAGGAAGTGCTTGCAGAACGATTTGTTCGAATCAGACGAGCAAGTGGCTTGACACCAACATTGTTCTCAAGACGTACAAGCCGGCTCAGTGTACTGATCTGCTGAGACAAGGAACTGTTGGAGAAATTTTTCAACAGCTCCGTTACTTCAGGGGGATCGTCTGGTCCAACAAGGGACACTGTCTCAAGAATCCACTGTGCCCTAAGGGCAACCTCCAAATCATTGCTTTGATTAGCAGCATCAAGTAATTGATCAATTGCGTGATCAGCAATGGTTCGTAATTGCTGAGTTGCTGATTCACGTGTTGCATACTCACTGTCACCAAGTTCAGTAATGAGTTCAGCAATTTCCTGCTGATTGGTGGCATCCTCTCTAGCACTCCTAGTGATAGCGTGTGCCGTGCTGGGCAAGAGAACAAGGCAATATAGAAGATGGAATAGAACACCACACATGCCATAACAAGTGACAGGTTTCTGAAATGCTGTCATGCCAACCATTCCCTTGTGCGAATGCCTTGCTGTTGTCTCTCCGATATTCCTGCTCACCCTTCTAATAGTAGCAAGTCTGTCGAAGTGGCACTGTATTTTGGAGGGAGTCGTAGGCTTTCAATCATTCCATTCAAAGGACACTCATCGGCATACGCACTATCCAGGCATTTCGTGAGTGCATCACGGAATGCTTTACTACGGAGTGATTTTATTCTGGCTCAATGCCGAGGTCGCGTATCGTTACGAGAGGCTCGAGGGGAATCCCGCGTGCTGCAAAGGCTTCAGTAGCGCCGGCAAGCCGGTCAATAACCGTGATGACACGTTCGACATGGAGACCAAATTCAACTGCTCGATCAATTGCAAGAAGAGAAGAACCACCAGTTGTTGTGACATCTTCAACAATTACGACTCGGTTGCCTGCCTCGACGGGTCCCTCGATGTACCGCTGCATCCCATGTCCTTTGGGCTCTTTTCGAACCATGAACCCTTTCAGCGGTAACCCGGCTGTTCCAGCTATTGTGACGGCAGCACCTGTAATGGGGTCTGCCCCAATCGACATGCCACCAATTGCATCCGGTAGCTCACCAAACGATTGAAGTCGTTCTAGAATAACTTTGCCGACGAGCATGGCCCCATATGAATCGAGAACAACCTGCTTTGCGTCGAGGTAAAAGTTGGCTGTCTGGCCTGATGCCAGAGTAAAGGTGCCTCGTTTGAGGGCTCTCGCCTCAATAATTTTCAGGAGTTCGCTGCAGTTTTCTGTCATAGTTCTTTTTGGAGGAGGTGTCTTGTGTCAAAACTCGTGTCAAAGACAGAGTCTACCAAAAGTATTCAAACACGAGTTGTCTTTGTTGGTATGAACCGCGTCATGGTCGTTCCTTTGACTCATTTTCTTGTGCTCGTAAACTTTTGGTGGAAAAGCAAATGATGTGTACAAATCGAAGGCTCAAGGTGTTTTCTTCCGCTGTCCCAGTGGGACCTACCGTTATGCGTACTTACCAGTTGATTATTTTGAGTCTGACTCTCATGGCTTTTCCTGCGGTTTGCTATCAGTTCGTGCAGGCTGGTCCTCTTGCGGAAGCCGTGGAAAGAGCAAAAGCCGCAGCCGGGGTGCAGGGTGAAGGCGTTGCAGGTGAAGAAGGAATGCCTCGAGATGCTGTGCCACCCAAGATTGTTCCGGCAGTGCCTGAGAATGTTGCTCGGAGTACAAAAGTCTCCACGATAAGTGTTGCGGTCCGACTGCCTATCACTGGCAGTCGTGACACTGCTGTCCGCGCAGCTATTTTGCGACAACTCGATCGCCTGCAGGCTGCACCGGGTCAACGTGGCAAACTCGTGCTCCAATTCGATGCAACCAGTGACGCAGAGTCCGGGAGTAGTGACTTTGGACGTTCTTTGGAATTAGCACGATTTCTCACTGATTCAAAATTAGCCAATATAAAAACGATCGCATATTTGCAGGACGGTGCTCAGGGGCACGCCGTTCTGGTTGCACTTGCCTGTGACGAGATTGTCATGGCTCCAGATGCAATACTGGGACCAGCAAGTCGAAATGGGCAACGAGTTGATGACACAATGCGAGCTGCATATCAAGAAATTGCTGGTCGCCGACGGACAGTTCCTCCACCCCTCGCTGTCGCACTCGTGGATCCTTCTGCACGAGTTGCCCGCGTTATGACTGAGGTTGGAAACCAAATTGTTGCATTAGATCGTGTGCCCACGTTGCGTGAAGAAGTGCAGGTTCTCAGTGTCGAAGAGATTGGCCCTCAACCCCTGGCATTATCTGGACGGCGATGTCGTGAGATTGGCGTTGTGGGATTACTTGTAAAAAACAAAAGCGAACTGGCAAAGAGCCTTGGTGTTGATTCCAAACAACTTGTGCCGGATCCATCTATGCAACGAGGTTGGAAGGCGTCTGTGGTGAGTCTCTCTGGACCAATTTCCAGTGATAATATTACGCGAGTTCGGGTCAGACTTGAGGAAGCGATAGCTTCAAAGACAAATTTCTTGTGCTTAAAAATCGACTCAGCAGGAGGTTCGCCCGATCAGAGCCTTGTGCTTGCGCGTTGGTTGCAGGAGATAAACCCCGCTGAGGTGAAGACAGTTGCGTATATTTCAAACCAGGCGCGTGGTGACTCAGCGCTAATTGCACTTGCATGTCATCAAGTCGTTATGACGGAAACAGCCGTGCTTGGTGGAGGGGGAGCGGCGACAATTGATACACGCCAATCGGAAGTTATTGAAGAGGCTTGGCAACAAATTATGCAAGATAGTTTCAGTCCACTCGATTCGTTACCTCTTGCACTTGTTTTACCCGGATACCAGGTAAGTCGATTTGTTCAGCAGACCACTGGGAGAACCGAGTATTTCAGTACGCGTTTACTCCGGGCGAGAAAAGACAATGCTACTTGGAAAAAACAGCAGGATCTTGAGCCAGGGCCACTACTTGTAGATGGTTTTCAGGCTGAGACTTTTGGGCTTGCTGAGCCGCCTGTGACCTCATTCGCTGATATTGTAGAACGCTACGGTCTTGGTGAAGACATTACACTTGTCGAACCTGGCTGGGCTGATCGGTTGCTTGATGCACTGGCAAGTCCTGGGCTTGCGTGGCTTCTCCTGCTCATTGGAGGAGTAGGTCTTTATATTGAGTTACAGACCCCAGGCCTTGGGTTCGGTGGATTTATTGCAATGGTTGCATTCATTATTTATTTTTGGAGCCAGTATCTTAATGGAACGAGTGGTTGGTTAGAGGCTATGCTTTTCCTCGCAGGAATTATCTGTCTCGCTGCTGAGATTTTTGTTGTGCCAGGCATCGGCATTTTTGGTTTGGGCGGCGGTTTACTTGTAATTGCTTCTTTAGTTTTGGCGAGTCAGTCTTTCATACTTCCGGCAAATAATTATCAAATTCGGCAATTACAGTTTTCCTTGTTAGGTATTCTTGGCGCTGGAATTGGTGTAATCGCTTTTGGAATGCTGGTTCGACGTTGGCTCCCCTCGACGCCGGTCTTCCGGCATGTGTTACTAGCTCCACCAGAACCAGTCGCGCTTTACGAACGAGATACACTTGAACACCTGGTGGGGGAAACGGGCGTTACAACCACGCGATTAGCACCAGCTGGGAAAGCAGAAATCAATGGCCATGTGCGAGATGTTTCTGCGGATGGCATGTTGATCGAATCAGGAACATTTGTACGAATTACAGCTGTGCACTCGAATCATATAATTGTGGTGCCGCATTCGCAGGAGTCTGTATGAGTCCGCTATTTTGGATCACGGGACTGCTTTTAGTCGGCCTTTTCGTGATGGTTCTTGAGGTCTTCATCCCGTCTGGTGGCCTTCTTGGTTTTGTCAGTATTGCGGCGATCGTGGCAGCGATTGCGACAGCGTTTGCTGAACAGGGAATTGGTTCTGGATTTTTAGTACTTTCGATTACAGCAGTTGCTGTCCCAGCTACTCTTGCAATTGCTTTTCATCTTTTTCCATCAACACCCCTTGGTCGCCGAATTATGCCATCTCCACCGGAGCCACAGGATTTGGTTCCAGCAAAAAAACAAAGAGAGCGATTGAAAGAGTTAGTAGGCAGACAAGGTCGGGCTGTAACGGACCTTGTACCGTGGGGGCAGGTCGAGGTTGCAGACGAGCGAATTGAAGCAGTAAGTCGAGCTGGTGCAATTTCCAGTGAGACAAGAATTGAGGTCGTGGGCACAGAAGGAAGGGCAGTTGTTGTTCGAACAACGGAATCAAAGCCAGAACTTCGAGCGTTTCCAGAGCCACCTGAAAATGCTTCCCCGACCCATCCATCCCCTGAAAAAAGCGAAGAAAGTCCAATTTTGAGCGCGAAAACGTTTGAGGACCTTCAATTTGATGATTTCGAGAACCCTTCGGGCGCTTGACTCGGTGATGCTCTCGAAACAGGCTTCAATGTATTAAGTTGCCACGAAAATCGTGTGGCGACACATCACAAAACATGTCATGGAGTTTTCAATGTCGGGTGTGCCTGGTCTGATTGTGCTCGTTGTCGGTGTCATACTTCTACTTATTGTTTTTGGCTTTCTCGCGCGTTACCTACGGCTGTGGCTGCAGTCCTATGCTTCAAGTGCTGGTATTGGCTTGTTTGACCTAGTTGCGATGAGTTTTAAAAAGGTCAACCCAGCAGTTATTGTGCGTAGCAAGATAATGGCTGTACAGGCTGGCCTGGGAGATGACAGTGGAATAACACGGCAGGCTCTAGAGGCACACTACCTTGCTGGTGGAAGAGTACCGCTGGTTGTTCAAGCACTTATTGCGGCTTCAAAGGCAAAGATTGGTGAGCTCAACTTTATATTAGCCACCGCTATTGATCTTGCCGGTCGAAATGTTCGGGAAGCTGTCCAGACAAGTGTTTATCCAAAAGTCATTGACTGCCCTGGCGCAAAGAGTGGTCGGAAAACTCTTGATGCTATTGCAAAAGATGGAATTCAACTCAAGGTTCGAGCACGAGTTACTGTACGAACAAACTTGAATCAATTGATTGGTGGAGCAACAGAAGACACAATTATCGCACGTGTTGGAGAGGGTATTGTCTCAGCGATTGGTTCATCAGAAACACACAGCAATGTTCTTGAGAATCCAGATGTAATTTCTAAAACAGTGCTTGGTCGCCGGCTTGATTCAAACACAGCATTTGAAATCGTGTCAATTGATATTGCAGACATTGATGTCGGAGTAAATGTCGGTGCTCGGCTTCAGGCGGATCAAGCTGAAGCAGATACTCGTGTCGCACGAGCCAAGGCAGAAGGTCGCCGTGCAATGGCAGTTGCTCGAGAACAAGAAATGGTCGCAGGTGTTGAACAGAGTCGTGCAGCACTTGTCGAAGCGGAAGCCGAAGTTCCGAAAGCCACATCAGATGCTTTGGCAAGCGGACAGCTCGGTATTCTTGACTATTACAAACTTAAAAATCTGCAGGCCGATACTGAAATGAGACGGTCGATTGCAATCACACCGTCTCCGGTGGCATCACCCGCATAATGTATTAAAAACAGAACTCTCATCCTGGTGTTTTGCCCTCGTGTAAGTGAGGAGGATAGGAATCATGCTCTTTCAATTTATTTCTCATCCGCTTTTTGCTGCAGGATTTGACTGGCTAGAAGCGATCTTACCGCTTCTCTTCGTCTTGATCTGGATAATTTCCCAAGTAGTTGCTGTTCTTCGTCGCGTGCGAGGTGGACTGCAAGGCAATGTTGAAGATGATGATAACGAAGACGAAATGATTTCGAATGCTCTTTTGGAACAGCGCATGAGCGGAAGACAATGCAAAGGCTGTGGAGCAACGTTTGTCGCTCCGTCGCTTGCAATTGTTGATTGTCCTGAATGTGGGCGCCTGACCCCACCTGAAATTGATGGACGAGACAGTACGGCTCAAGAGGAAATAGCGGACCCTGTTGAAGCAGAGATCAATGCGTTTTTGGGTCAGCATATGAGGATGAATCAAGCGTCACCAATCGCCGGCGGTGATGGAGCAGAGAATCCTATTGCCCTTCCTATTTCAAATGAGATACGTCCTCGAAAGGTATCTACTTCCAATGTGCGATTGGCTCAAGAAGCTCGAATGCAAGCCTCACAACAGGTGCAGTCTTTACCTCCAGAAGAAGATGACATTAGTCGACATATTCACGAGGTATTCGATCACGATCTTGGGCGTCTTCCGCAGGGAGTTGTTGAAAGTCCATGGGCTGATCTTCAAGACAATACACAAAAGATAACGAACAAAAGTCGCCAAGAAACAGCAAGCAGCCCTGATTTCAGAGTCGCTGCAATGTTGAAAGACCCTCGGACAAGGCGGCAGCTATTTGTTTTAAAGGAAATTTTGGATCGGCCAAAAAATCTTTGGGAGTAAGACAAAGCAGTGCTTGGATTTACATCTCATTTTTGAATCGCATGCGACTCGGCGGCACTAGCAGTGTGATGACAGCACAGCATGCAGTCACGCCAGTATGTTCTCGGTAGCTTCCCGAGTCATACGTAAGTCGCCCGAACGGACCCTCCTTGGGAGGGGTTTGCCTGTGGAGAACTGGCTCTCAGTCGAGCCTTAGTCATATCGAAAATTCGTCACTTGAGCGGTGGGTCTGCCTGGACTACAAGAGTCATAGAAGCGGTTTGTTTACCGCTTCGTATGGAACGCGTAGACGAGGGTAGCCCAAGCCTCGTCTACGCGTTTTTTTTGGTAGATAATTGCGTTTTTGCACAAATGTAATCTGACAATTTGGCGTTGCGAACAATGGTCGGGGGTGCCATCCTCCTACCGATGTTCACCACCATATTTTTTCGACTTCAATTCGCTTGGAGTTGTTGTTGCAGAAGTTGCATTGTCTTTCTGACGATCACTATGTGGTGCGCACTTTTCCAGCAGGTTAATTTTGCAGAAGATCAGCTCGCGACAGGCCAGCAGTTTCCAAGGCAGGTCGATGTTATTGCGTCACAAACCTATCTGCGTGCAGGTCCTGGAGATGATTTCTATCCAACCGCACGGCTCATTCAAGGTGAAACACTCGAACTGTGGAGTGTGAGTGAGTCTGGTTATGGTGCTGTCCGACCCCTCACGGGTAGCTTTAGCTGGTTGCGCGCAGCAGATGTAGATCGAGAGATTGAAAATGATCCTGAGGTTGGTGTTGTCATCACTGATGGTGCTGTCTCACGGATCGGCTCCCAAATTAATGCACTACGACATGTCGCCCAAGTTCGGTTAGAGGCTGGCGAACGGGTACGAGTACTTGATGAAGTTCGGGTTCAAGAGGGAAGGCATAAAGGATTGTGGCTGAAAGTGGCACCTCCGGCTGGTGAATTTCGGTGGGCGCGTTTAGAGGAACTTGATTTACCGGTTGGTTTGGCTCCACGTACGTCGGGTATTGCTACTGCGAATGAAATTTCTTCTGGAGGAGTTCCAGCCGGAATTGGTAAAGTGCGTGAAACTGTTGATGCCTGGCGCGAAGTGAGTGATTCTCTTTCGCAGGTAATGACTGTAGCCGGTCAGTTGCCGTCAGAAGAGCCTGAAGCATCTGAAGAGCCCGGCCAACTTGCTGGTATTGCCGGTGCGCACCGCCTTTTAGCAGACTGGATGCCTGTCGGGAGCGGTTTATTTGATATGAGTTCACAAGAGCCTGCAGCAACACCACAGGCCGGGCCACAGTTGGCACCTACGGATGAACTTTCTGACATCGATTTGGCACTTTCTCTCGCAGTGACGGGGCCGTCACAGAATTGGAACTTGGAAGACTTGCGTGATCGTTTGCGTGTGGCCTCAGCGCGTGCAGCGACCGGTACAGAACGCCTTCGTGCCGAGGCAATTGATGCCAGACTGGCACGATTTGAAACGATTCAAGGACGGCATCAAGCCCTTGCTGCTCGTGATAAAGTTGAGCCATCGCCATTACGTATAGGTTCTTTGTGGTCAAGCCTCGGCGGCATCGGCAGCAGGCCTGTTCGGCCCGGTGTGATGACAGGAGGAAAACCAGCGGACGGCCAGAACACCTGGACGCCTCCTGATTATGTTGAGACCAATGGACGTCTTGCTACGGTAGTATCCCGAAGACCAGATGCACCTCGATGGGCAATTGTCGACATCAATAACAATGTGCTCGCATTCGTGACTCCATCAGCAAGTGTGAATTTAGCACCAATGGTTGGCCAACAAGTCACAGTCCGTGGGGCAAAAGGATATATGCCAGAGTACAAGCGGCCGTATGTCGTTGCGTCTGAAGCACAGCTCAGGATGGCGACAACGCCTGCGTCAACGCAAAGGTAAAATGGATGAGTTAGGCTTGCTTGTATTTTTATGTAAACTTTTTGTATCACTTTGACCGATAAGTCCTGGGGGGCAATCCTGTGCGTCTACACTCATTAGCAAGGAAATAGCGTGCCCCTCCTTCGCTCCCGCAAGAAGTATTCCCCACGTCGTCGTCGACAGAATCTTTCTTATCACCACACTGGAAGCATTCGCTCTCCAGAAAAGCTGGAAATGAGAAAGATGCTTACGGGAAATGATCTGCCATCAGTGGATGTGTCAGCATTTGATGTTGAAACAGAAATCCCGGATTTGACGCACGAGATTGGCTCCGGGTTGGAAACATTTTCTTCCGTTGATGCATATGCAGATTGGTTGGTTAATCAGGCTGTGCAACAAAGGCAGCATATGTTTGGACAGCCAGCCTATCGTGATTTGTGGGTGAATCCATATGTTATTGATGAGGGTCTTCCCTTTGTGACCAGTATGGACACAGCTCCTCGTGTCAATTCGACAAGTCGTACGCAGGAGTCCTCTTCGACGAATACACAGATAGTGGGAGTCGATGAGGCGGACTTTGTGGAAGTCGATGAAGATACGTTGTATGCGCTTGCTGATGGTGAACTTTCAGTAATCCGTGGTTTTTCTGAAGCATCACCTGAACTCGTTGGGCGGATTACTGTTGAAGCATTGGGACAGACTGCCGGCATGTATCTTTTTGGTGACCGGCTCACAATTATTTCTCGACATCATCCTGAAACAATGAGTTCTCGATCGTTTCATGACAGACCGGCAGGGACGCTGTCTGCTTTTGGACGAACTCAAACCACAGTCGTGATGCTCGACGTCAGTAATCCAGCTGCTCTTTCAGTTGTGAAACGCCTCACGATTGACGGTGCACTGGAAAGTTCACGTATGGTGAGTGGGCAATTGCGTTTGGTATTAAGCAATCGTTTCGAGTCGCCTATCCCTGACATCATTCCGAATAATCCGACCAGTGACGTCATCAATGGGCCAGTTAGTCCGTTTGGCAAGCAAAGCAGGAACATGCTCGTAGGGCTCGCCTCACGTAGTCAATGGGCGCCCGATAGCAATCCATCCAAAGTTGTAGGGACATACGAAACAGTGGAGTCTTATTCTCTGAGGGTCCGACAGGTTGTTCTTGAATCGATGTCACCGCAGGTGTATTCGGTTGATGCAAGTGGTAATCCTTTTGATGTGACAGCACTGTTTCATCCAACGGACATCGATGTGCCTCAAGTTGGTAGATATCGACAGTTGACTACAATCACCGCGATCGATGTCATTGCAGAACAGCATCAGCCAGTGGTTACAACTGGATTTTTCACGAAGGGTTCACTTGAAGTTTTTGCAACGACTGAAAATATATATGTCTTTGAACAAGATGCTGCACCTTCATGGGTTGGTATAGGTATTTTGCCTTGGGGGCAGCAATCGACGAATGTTACAAAAGTCACATTCGATGCTGCCGAGAGTGGATCGCCACGTGTGTCACTTGTTGCGCAGGGAACTTTTCGTGGTACTGTCCTCAATCAATTTGCTGCGGATGAACAAGCTGGCTTTCTACGTGTAGTTGTTGAAACATGGGATCAGGGCAGCGGTGTTGTCGTGCTCGAACAGCAGGGCGAAAGTCTTTCCGAGATCGGGGCCCTTCGAGGTCTTGCATCAAATGAAAACCTTTATTCAGTCCGATTCGTTGAGAATCGGGCGTACTTTGTGACGTTCCGACGGACAGATCCGCTGTTTGTTGTTGATCTTAGTTCTCCAGCCGATCCGGTATTACTTGGAGAACTCCATGTGCCAGGATTCTCTGATTTTATTCAGCCAATCGATGAAGACTACCTTCTCACCATAGGATCAGATGCAGATGAAATGACTGGCCGGATGCATGGTCTTCAAATTTCAATCTTTGATGTTTCTGATTCTACAAACCCATTGCTGGTACATAAGCACTCTCTCACTAAAGATAGTAGCAGCAGCACAGAAATCACGGGAAATCGTTGGCATCGAGGTGACGGTGATCATTTAGCGTTTGGTTTTTTTCCGGATCAAGGTGTGATAACAGTTCCAGTTCAGACGCGAGTACGCGACAACTGGGGAGGACCAATTGATTTTCCGGTAGGTATACCGGAGCCAATCTTTAATCAGGTGCCTCAATTCTCTCTGCGTGATACGAGGGGAGCCGGCCAGAGACCACCAGTTCAATATCTTGAGGTGCTTTCTTTCGATGTTGAGAGCGGTATCAACGGCATCGGTGTTATAGATCATGCTTCACGAATTCATCGAGCAGTACAAATTAAAGGGTTTCTTGTTGGTGTTTCTGAGGGTGAGGTTTCTGTCCACTCCTTTTCTGACCCAAATACAACACTCGGATCAGTGCCACTCGATGAGATACGCATCGATCATCCGATTGAATCGCTCCCAGACCGACAGTCGCCAGTTTTTCCGGCCATTCCAAAACTCATTGAAAAAGCTAGTGCGGGTGTGCCTCTCCATGGTTCTTGGCTTGTGAAAGAATCAGAAGTAATCGGTGACCAGCAGGTACTCTATGCCGAGCATGCAAGTGGTGCCGTTCATCGAATGGTGAGCACGAAGCCAGTAAATGAGACCAATTGGGCGTCATTCGGTTTTGAGAGTATTCGTAATTTAGAAAGTCAAGTGCTTGATCGAGTTGCCCGAGGGAGTCAACACGAGACGACTGTTTCAGCCAAGCATGTTCGAAGCATGGTCAGCGACTCAGTTCTGAATCAATTTAATCTCACTCGCAATTCCTCGGGTGACGTTCAACGACAACTCATATTCGCGACGCTTGGCGTACTTCCAGATCACGTGTCATAACTTGCGTGGGTAAAGTAGATGACAAGCTGGATGATAGGTTTTGTTTTGGCTCTGTCACGCTGTCACTTTGAGAAAAGATCAAGTTCATCTGATTGGAGCCAGCGGGACGCAAGATCAACCGAGACTTGGTCTGCCGATACATTCTTTTCATTGTCAGCAAGATGGTGAGGCCGAGCCTGTTGTGTTTTCTGGCGGCTCCCAACTGTTCTGGCGATTGTAGCCAGAGTCTTTCTATCTGCTTCAGATGTCTGCGTAAGCCTTCCGGCAAGCGTTGCAACACCGTGTGGATTCACTGTTGCCGCATCAGAAAGGCTTGACATGAAAAGACAAATCTCGTGAAGATTAGCTGCTGCTGATCGAGCAATGAGTGGCTGAAGTGTGCGGGTAACAATCTCGAGACCAATGCCGTCCATATTGAGAAAAGCGTCAATTTGAATGGCTTGACGAAGTCTTCCATCAACCATGGGTTCAGCTTCGCGGTATCTCACCATCAAGACACATCCACCCGTCAGGTTCTTGGGTGAAAGTGGGCCTGTGTAGGCACCACTCCCTTGAAATACAAGCATGCCGCCGTGTTGCCTGCGTTCCCGGTAGGCAAGTTGCAATTGGCCAACAGTCCCATATCCATCTGTGAGCTTCCACTCTTCATGACCAATAGGGTCTAAAGACAGTCTGCTTATTCCCAGCAATCTCCAGATGTCAACAATGGCTTCTGGCTTGTCGAGAGAAAAAGCTAGAAGTTCACTGTCACATGTAAAGAGTTCGACGGGAAGTCTTCTATAAAGAGTCGTTGACTGAAGTGATTTCTTAACTGCCAGTCGATTATCTTCTGACATTTTGTGGAGTGGAAGTGCTTCCTCAGCACGACGTCTTGCGTGTCGGCTTGAACTGCCCCAATCAGTACCTAGAATAGAAAGTTTTTTCTGTGGAGAAGAGGCTTGTTCTTGGGATGCAGCGTGACAAACAGCGTTGCTTGTCCAGTGAGCGCATACGAAAATAAAAAGAAAAGAAGCAATCGTTGGCGTTGTTGCCATGACGACGCTGCGACGCAGCGTTTTCTGCATAAGTTGTCCCCCCTACCAAGACCCCCGTGACGTCAGTCAGCTCGTTTTACACGCCTCTGACGTATCTTCGTTTTCGGATGTTTCAGGCCGTATGGGCCAATGAAAATCCGGAATAATTCGGCATTCCTACGCATCCTTTGTATTTTGACTGGATGAATGAGGTCTTGGCTCAAGTCATCCTCATCTCTATGCTCTCCCCTCCGCGATTCCCTGATGTTTTGTGAATAAGGGAACCAATCACTCCTAGAAGGCAGCCATCTTCTTTTTCTTATGTCGGATCACCCTGAGGATATTGCTGCTGTTCGACAAGGAACCAAAGGTTCCTCGAAAAAAAATGGTCATTTGCGACTCCGTAAAGAGAACAATACGGATCATGGCAAGAGTTTGTTGAGCCGTCTTATGGTCGCTTGGGCAGAGCAATGTCTCGCAAGGCCTTGGCTCATCGTGACGATCGCTGTGCTTACAGCGGTACTTGCTGGCGTGTGGACTTCAGGATCTCTAGGTTACAAGGTCAGCCGTGTTGATCTCCTTGATCCGAATAGCGAATACAACAAGTTATGGATCGATTATATCCATGAATTTGGTGAGGATGATGATGCAGTCGTTGTTGTTGAAGGTGTGAATCGGTCTGCAACAGTTGCTGCTCTAGAAGATCTTTCACAGCAACTTGCACAGACGAGTGATCTTTTTTACTCAATTCTCCATGAGGTCGATCTCACCCAAATTCGAGCCAAAGGCCTTCATTACGTTTCTCCAAATGATCTGGCCTCAATAGATCGATTTATAAGTCGTACCGAACCTGTTCTCGCTGGAGGTTGGAGTCAACTTAAGGTAGGCACGATGGTTGGTGGCCTAGCCGCGACTGTTGTTTCTGGACAGCAGTCTCAGATGCAACACGATGAGCCACCGATCCAGACGCTTGAGCGATACAGTGAAAGCCTTCTGGCAAGTCTCGAAGCTGCTGAAAGAGGTCGTGTGAATGAAATTCTGCCGGAGGACTATGTTTCACCCTGGCCAAGTATGCCAGGAAGCCTTTCGACGCTTCGTGATCTTTCAAGTCAGTACCTTTTGGCAAAAGAGGGAAAACTTGGTTTCGTATTGTTACGTTTGGCCAAAGAGGAAGAAGGTTTTGCTGGTGCTTCTGTAGCAACCGACACCTTAAGGAAAGAAATTGAGGTTGTCTCAAAGCGACATGGAGACGCAACGATAGGACTTACTGGATTGCCAGTAATGGAAGACGATGAAATGCGCTCGAGCCAGCAGTCAATGGTTTGGGCGAGTGGTTTGTCTCTTGCGGCTGTTGCCATTGTCATCGTAGCTGGCTTTGGAGGCATTCGGCACGCACTGATGGCAAATGGTGTTCTTATAATCGGTATGGCATGGGCTTTCGCATGGGCTACGGGCAGTGTTGGTCATCTCAATATTCTGAGCGTGACATTCACAGTTACAATGATCGGCGTGGGCATTGATT
>Ga0315315_10001802_pt1 | contig 19642 bp, 15 predicted proteins | sample M140m3416metaG_FD_203699 | JGI IMG/M metagenome (GOLD analysis project Ga0315315, IMG submission 203699) | Ammonia-oxidizing marine archaeal communities from Monterey Bay, California, United States - M1 40m 3416 | ecosystem: Environmental > Aquatic > Marine > Intertidal zone | place: USA...
TGTATATTATGCATTAACAAATGCATATCCAGATATTATAGTATTATATGAAGACTATAATTCAGATAATTTAATTTTTAGAATTAGATTAACAAAAATTATTAATAATATAAAGAAAAAGAAAAATAATATAGAATCATTAGACCAAGCAGATGAAATTTATTTATTAAAAACAACATTAAATGATTTATTAAATAATGTTATTATTCGCGGTGTTAAAAATATTAACAAAGCATTATTAAGAAAAATTAATGATACATTAGTTGAAGAAAATTTAAATTATGTAAAAAAAGACGAATGGGTTTTAGATACGGTTGGAAGTAATTTGATGGATTTATTATCTTTAGATTTTGTAGATTCATCAAGAACAACATCAAATAGTATAATAGAAATATATAATGTATTAGGTGTTGAAGCCGCAAGACAATCAATTTATGATGAATTTTCAGAAGTTATTGAATTTGATAGTACATATATTAATTATCATCATTTATCAATTTTATGTGATAGAATGTCTTGTAATAATAAATTGGTATCGGTATTTAGACATGGTATAAATAACGATAATATTGGACCAATAGCTAAGGCATCATTTGAAGAAACACCTGAAATGTTTTTAAAAGCTGCTAGACATGGTGAATTAGATATGATAAAAGGTATATCTTCAAATATTATGTGTGGTCAAGAAGGTTATTATGGAACAAGTAGTTTTAAAACATTACTTGATTTAGATAAATTAGAAGAATTAAATGTGTATAATAATGAAGAAACTGAGTTTGAAGACATGGATATAAATGAAGAATTAGAAAAAACTAATGTAAATAGTGCTTGTAATATTAATAATTTATTAATTGAAACGGATTTAAATAATTTGCAATATACAAATATAGATATAAATGATGATTATGATGTTGATTTTTAAATAACTAAATCAATCAATAAATAACTAAATCAATCAATAAATCAATAAATCAATAAATAAATAAATATTTGATAGTTTATTGTATAAACAAAAAAATATATTATAATATACTATATTTTTTTATGACTATCAAATTATTTATAATTTTATTAGAAAAAATTATAGATAATAAATGTATTTTTCGAGAGAAAAATATAATAAAAAAAATAGATAATAGAAATAAAAAATACAAATATTATAACTATTTGTATTTACATAATAACGATGAGATGTTAAATTTGTTTACATATATACAAAATATTTATTTAAATTTAATAAAATATAAAAATATTAATAAAATTCTCTCAAAAAAATATATATTATTTAATAATTTTAATTTAGAATTAGATAATTTTAAAGGATATCATTTTGATATATATATAGGTAAAGTACAATACAAATTTGATTACAATGATTTTAAGAATTTAATATTAAATTCTTTATTTAATTATCATGTATATAATTTAAATAATATTATAATAAAACCAAAAACTATAAAAAATCCTTATACAAATATAGAATTCTCTCAAAATAATTTATATAATTTTTATAATTTTTGTAAAAATTTAAATTTAAAATTACCTACAATTTATTTATTGTATTATAAAGAAGATTTTAATATAACAAAATTGTTTTTTAATCACGAAGTTTATATTGTAAAAAATTCATTGATAAAATATATAAAAAATTTATCAAATTCGGAGAGATTTGATTATTTAATATTAATGATAAATGATTATACGGAATTTATTATAAAATATTTAAATAATTTTTCAATTAAATTTTTATTATATAATTATAAAAAACAATTTTATAATATATCTCTCTCAAAAATAAATTATTATAATAATTTTTTGAGAGATTTTTTATTATGTAATTATTTTTTAGACAATAATAATGTAAAACAATATATAAATCTTAAAATTAAAAATATTATCAAATTATTATATGATAATAATATTAATTTAATAGACAAGCATACAAATATTATAGATAATCGATATTATATTAATAAAATAGATGATATTTTAAATTTATTAAATGAAAAAATTTATTTTATTATTTACAATGAAACAATAATAAATAATAGACTTATTTTAACTCGGTATATTATTAATGAAAATATTGAAAATATAGAAAATATTGAAAATATTGAAAATATTGAAAATATTGAAAATATAGAACATACAGAAAATATTGAAAATATTGAAAATATTGAAAATATTGAAAATATTGAAAATATAGAACATACAGAAAATATAGAAAATATTGAAAATATAGAAAATATAGAAAATATAGAAAATATAAAAAATATAGAAAATATAGAAAATATAGAAAATATAGAAAATATAGAAAATATAAAAAATATAGAAAATATAGAAAATATTGAAAATATAGAAAATATAGAAAATATAGAAAATATAGAAAATATAGAAAATATAGAAAATATAGAAAATATAGAAAATATAGAAAATATAGAAAAGAATATTATAATAATAATAAAAAATACACATTATTTAAAATCAATTGTTTCTATTATATATTTTATAACAAATCTTATTATTATTCTGTTAATAGCAAGAACTTATTAATATTTTGTAAATTTACAGTATCTAATTTAAAAAATGATGAATATTTTTTATTAATCTTGACTTTTATATTAATTGCTCGTGCAGATTCATATAAAATATCCGAATTATATTCTAAATATTTATCTTCCATATATTTTATTTTTTTAAGTAAAGATAAAGTATTATTTATATAATCATTAATATTAAATAAAATTATATTATCAATATGTAACAATTTATAATATTTATCATCACGTGTATTTTCATTCGGCAATTTAATTACATAATATGAGTCAATATTACTTTTTAATGTAATTAATATATTATAGCGAATATAGTTATTGATTTTATTATCATTAACAATAAATAATATAGGAATATTAAATTTTTTAGATATTATATATATATCTATTAGTGATATATAATAGATATCACTGTTTTTTATACTTGTATTAGATAAATAAAAATCATCATCATAATTTAATATTTTTTTTAATAAGTTTTCAATTAATTCATTATTATTATTTACTTTATCAAATGACAAAGTAATAATTTTATTTATTAATTCTTCTTTATTACTCACTTTATTATATTGTAAAGACATAATAAGAAATATTATACCATAATTAATTTCTAAATATTCTTTAATAAGAATTTCCAATAATTGTTTTCGTGATAAACTAATTTTAGTATAATGTTTAATAATGAATAATAATAATTCACAAGAGCAAAATTTTCTATAATTAGAATTATTTTCAAAATAATATTCTGATAATTTTTTATTAGAAATATTAAAATTGTTAATAATTAGATTTTCTGTTTTATTAATATTCTTATTTATAAGTTTACAATTGATATTTTCAATAAATTCTTGAATGTTAATATTATTATTAATATTTTCAATATTTTTTTTTAAATCTTTACTTATTAAAATTTTTGTTTTTTTAGTCTGAACAGCATTTACTATATTTTCATCCATAAAGTCAATTTCATCTGTATTATTTTTATAAAATGTATCTTGATTTGTAAAATTTTCAAAAGTATTTTTAAAAAATACTTTATTTGCAAATAAGTTTTTTGTAATATTTGATTCATATATAATTATTTCATTCTTGTTAATATTGTAATTAATATTTTCTAACAAAAAATTTTTATTTTCAACAAATAATATATTTTTAAAATCATTATATCTAATTAATTCATCACATATTTTAATATAATAAATTTTTTCATTATTCTCTTTTGTTATCAAATTTTTTTCAGATATGATTAATTTACAATCACCTTTATCATGTTCTGTTTTAAGACAGAAATCAGTATTTAAATATTTATTAAAAGTATCACTATTAAAATTTATAGTTTTTATTAAATCTAATATTTTATTATCATAAACAGAAAATATAATATTATTACGTATCAGAGATTTTATTTCCGTAAGTAACAAATTAATTTTATCTAAATATAATATCTGTTTATCATTTACGATTTTTTTTATATTATTTTTTATATCAAAATTTTCAGGCGCATTAATAAGCTGTTTAAATTTATTTTTAAATGAATTATAAAACATATTTTCTAATTTAATATTATTTGTAATGTTTATTCTTTCAGTATCTTTATCGAAATTTGTTTGTATTTCAGTATCAATATTAAGATAATTTTTATCATTTAAAACATCTAAATTATATATATCATCTTTTAAATTTTCATATAATAAAGGAGGTTCAATAACAACAAATTGATTACCATTTGTTAAAATACCAACTAATAAACCATCTTCTATTATTTTAAATTTTGGTTTAACTGGTATTTTTTCATCACTTTTATCATATATAAAATTTAAAAATTCTATAGTTTGTTCATAGCTATTATAGTAAGTTTTATTAATATCATGTTGATCCATAAATTTAATAGGTATTGTTTTTAAATCATATATAGCAGATGGATAACAAGGTATAAAAAATGGTTTTTTTTTGAATTCAATTACAATACCAATTACTTTATTTTCATAATTGATAATCTGGTATATAATTTTTTCTTTTAAACTATTTTTAATAAATTCTATAATATAAATTAAATTTTTATTTTTTACAAAATTATATTTTGTATTATCATATTTTCCATTACAGTTATTTTCTATATGTTGTTTTATATATGTTATCATAGTTTTTAAATTATTTAATAATAAATCTCCTTTTTTATGTAATAAATCAAATGTTACTAAATATTCTATTATACCTAAACTATCTTTTACAGCATAAACTGGTTCAAAAATATTATTGTTTTTGAGAATTATTAAATTATCTTTTTTATCATCAAAATAATTAGATGAATAATTATTTTTAGGACAGATAAATTTTATATTATCTGTAATATCTTGACTAGTATAATCTATTATTATTAAATTTAATCCATTTATAAATAATTCTTTATTGGGAATACATATAAAATCCCATAAATATGTATAATCTATATAAATATCTTGATTATTAATATAATTAATAAAGTTTTGATATGAATTTACAATTTTTTTAAATGTAAATAACTGATTTTCATTTTTTGTATCTATTATTTTATAATATTCACTAGTTGTATAATTATCTATATTTGTATTTTTAATATTATTAATATCAGTATCATTAAAAATATTAGTTAAATTACCATTATTACATTTTAAAAAATAATCTATATTAATAGAATTTAATAATATTTCTTTAAAATTTTTTAAAGAAATTGAATTAATCTTGTTTATTCTACAATATACATCACAAATTATAGATAAAAATGATTGATTAATATTATTTTCAACACCATATCTTAATAAACAAAATTTATTATATGTCAAAAGATTTGTTCCCGGCTCTTTACAATTATTATCTAATTTTAATAATTTAATTATAGATAATGGTAATTCACCATATTTTTTATAATTCAGTGGAAATTTATTTTCACCTAATATATAAATACGTTTAGATGTTTTTTTTATATCATCATTATCGTGTTCATCTACTTCGTCATCATCATCGGATAAATTATCAGAATCAGATTGAGATTCGGACATATTTTCAATACTTTCTTCATCGCTGTTAAAACTATCATCATCCTTATCTTTTATATCGTTTAAATCTATTTTTTTAAAATTATGTTTTTTATTTAATTCTTTTAAATTTTTTTTACATTTTTTATTAATACTATAATTAGTTTTATTGAAACAACAAGGAACACAATAATCATCTACTGTTTTTTTATCTTTTAAAAATCCAGGAACTAAATTAGTATATTTTTTTTCATTATTACCCATTGGACGTTTCCATATAGTACCATTTGGATTTTTTTTAGATAAAACTTTTTTTTCATCTACGTCTTCATCGTTTAATATTTTATTATTTTTCATATCCCAAAATTTGGGACAAATATAATAATGTTTTTTTTCAGGATTAGTATAATATTTAATATATTTATAAGTATTGGCACCATGTTTATCAAGTTCTGACTTTTCTTTTTCATTTAATATAATTGGTTGTCTTTTTGATTGACACATTCTAGAATAATTTTTATAAAATATATTATCATCTCCGGTATATAATTTAATATTTTTAGAAAATATATCAGGTTCATAATCTAAAAGTTTATTTAACATTATATTTCCTTTTGATTTTTTTAGTACAGTAGTATTTGCTTCATCTAATATATTTTTGTTATTATTGTCTAATCCATCATGTAATCCATCGTCTAATCCATCATGTAATCCATCGTCTAATCCATCATGTAATCCATCGTCTAATCCATTGTCCAATCCATCGTCTAATCCATTGTCCAATCCATCCTGTAATCCATTGTCTAATCCATCCTGTAATCCATCATGTAATATATAATCATTTGTTTCTTCAAGTTCAATATCAGTTTTATCTTCCTCGTTGTCATCGTTTAATAATAAATTAAAAATATCATCATCTATACTTGATGAGTTTTTATTAATATTTTGTAATATATCATTATCGTCCAATTGTGTAATATTTTGTTCATGAACAAAATTAACCTTATCATTATAATTAATAGGTTTTTCTATATCATCAATTATTGTTTTATTATATTTAGTATCAATATTTTTTTTACAAATATTAAAATCTAGTATGTTATTAGTGTTATTATTAATAGTATATAAATTATTTAATAATTTAAATATAGAATCAAAATATAATATAAGAAATTTTATATAATTAATATTATCAATATTATTAATATTTGCTATAATATTATTTTCATAAATATTTAATTTAATAAAAAATCCCGGATTATTTTTTATTTTTAAATATTTATTATTAAAAACATTTTCCATTAATTGAAGTGATTTTATAGTATTATTAAAAATTTCAGAAGCATCATCTGTATTTAAATTGAAATTATTTTTTAAATTGATTATAATTTCATTTGATGATATTTTTTCTTTTAATAAATTGATAATAATATATGTCATATCATTTGTTTCATTATAATTAGATACTTTTTTATATATAAACTGTTCATAATTATTTTTGGTAATATTAAATAATTGATGTAAACAATATTTAATATTGTTTAGTTTTTGTAATGATTTATTAAATATTGGGTCAAAGATAATATGTAAATTTATATTTATAATTTCAATATTTTTATCATCAATAGATTCAAATAATACTATTTGTTGTAAATAATTATCTATATATTTATTAATTTTATTAAATAAATTATTTATATTTTTTGAAATAATTTTATTAACATTTTTATAATTTGGTATATGTGAAAAAATAATTTTTACATTGATAATTCCAAAATTATTAATTTGAATTACAAATTGTTCTATAAATGTATTAAATAATTCTGATTCATTATTTAAAATAACTAATGTAATAGTATTGGGTTTATTAAATGTTTTTAAATATTTACTAATAATAGATTTCGATAAAAATGGAACTTGCATATTATCTTTTGAAACATGTTTGCTATACAATCTATAAATATTTTCAGTTTTTCTACCGGAGTTATATTTAATGAGAGGTATATTTTCATCACTATTTAAAATTTTAAATATATTTTCTAGAGATAACATATTATGTATTTTGCTATATATGTTAAAATTTAATTCTTTGAAACCATATTTATTATCATAAATTTTAGAATTATATTTAATATAATTCAGTAAATCACAAATGTCATTTTTATTTGAAAAATTTGAATTTTTAGTTAATAAAAGATTGGTATTAATTAATAAGTCTTTTTTATAATTAATAAATTCTTTATAATTATCTGTTTTTTGATAAATAAATGGAAAATATAATTTAATAATTTTAGAAATGTTTTTATCGCTATATTTTTTTATAAAATAATTAATTATATTATCAAATAATACTACATAAATTGTATCATTCTTTATATTTTCTTCAAATAATAATTTTTTATTATTTGTTGAAGTATTATCTACTATTATATCATTTAAAATTACATCAGTTAAAAAATATGGATTAGATATATTAATTGATTCATTTTTATCAAATGAATTTAAAATATTATATTCTTTAATTTTAAGATTTATAATATCATTATAATTATATATTTTTTTTTTTTCCAATTCATTTAATATTAATGTTTGTTCATTGATATTTAATAATTTATAATATAAATTATATTTGGTTAATATATTTTTATTATTATCAGTCAAATAATTAAATAATTCTAGATTGTTTAATGTATGATTATTAAAGTAAAAAAAATAAATTTCAGCATATGTTATTTCTTTTTCATAATTTTTAATAAATTTTAATTTAATATCTTCTATTGCGTCGTCTTGATATATATTATCATTAACGAAATTTATTAATGGATTATATTCAGTAGCATACATAATATCTAAATTATTAAAATCATTTTTGAAATAATTTATAAAAATATCAGTTGAAATAAAATCCTTAACATATTTTATTTTATTTAAATCATCTATATTTAATTGTAAATTATTTTCAAAATATTTATTCTTAATATAAACTATTAATTTTTCTATTCTTAATTCATTTGTTTGTGATACATTTTTTATATAAAATTTATAAATATTAGACATCTATATAAATAAATGTATATAAATAAATCATTATAATTATATTTATATGGAAACAAAAATAAATATAAATATAATTTCTGCATATTGTAAAAACAATGGTATTGGATTTAATAATGATATGCCCTGGAAATTCAAAAGTGATTTAAATAAATTTAAAAGTTTAACAACAGGCAATAAAAATAACGCTATAATTATGGGAAAAAATACTTGGAATAGTTTAAATAATAAATCTTTAAAATATAGAGATAATCTTATACTATCTAAATCTATAGTTATTGATTATCTTGATAATAATAATATTACAAAATCATTTAATACTTATGAAACTTTATACAGGTTTTTAATACTTAAAGAATACGATGAAATATGGATAATAGGAGGTGAAAGTATTTATAAACAATTTTTTGAATTACATTGCAAAAAATATTTATTTAATATTAACAAAATCTATATAACATACATAAATAAATTATATAATTGTGATACATTTTTTCCAAAAATAGATCCAACTATATTTAAATTTATTTCAAATGAAATACACAGGGATTATAATAATTTAAATAAGTTAATATCTATAAATAACGATAATAATAATAATAACGATAATAACGATAATAACGATAATAAAGATAATAATGATATTAATAATGAAAATTTACATAGTAAATATTTATTATTTGATGTATTATATGAAAGTATATAATATATATATATATATTTAATAATCAAAATATGGATTATCTGTAATATTTGTTCCACAGAATCTTTCATGGTTTTTTTTGTAATCTACAGGTTTGTATATATTAATTTTTTCGGCTTCAATTATTAAAAATTTAAAATTACTCCAAAATTCATCATTGTGTCCAATTGAAACACTCATTACATGACTTAATTCGTGTAAAGCAACATACATTAATGTATTATTATCTATTAATTTACCTAAATTATTTTTTTCAGTATCTAAACAAAATGCTATTTTTTCGCCTTTATTTTCACTATATGCTGTATATGAACTTGTTGGTAATGTTTCGTAAATTTCATTAGGATTAAAATTATTATGTAATCTTTTTATAGAAGGGTCATTTGGATATTTTTTTACTAAATGTTTTACTAATTTTTTCAATTTATTGGTTGTAGTTGCTAATTTATTAGAAACCAAATGTAATTTTGTTCTATCACGAACACAATATTCATTACCATCAACAGATGAAATTATACATTTTAAACCATAACTTTTTGATTTTTGAAAAATTTTAATAGATAAAAAGATTATAAAAAATATCAATAACCCATATAATATATTTTCATTTATCATATTTTTATATTATAATAATATGATATTTTTTTCAATATATTTATGCTCCTATATCTAAAGGACGTCTCATATTATCGGCTTCAATTGTAGAATTATTCCAAGGGCAATTAGTATTTTTAATAGGTATTGGAATATCAGAACGTAATTGTAAATTAGCATTTCTTAATGAACTACCTTTTGTATCAATTGCATTTAATTTTCTGTCATGTAAAAAATTTCCATTATTATTTGGAACTGGATTTAAATTTGACCAGCTTTGATTTGGATCATTAGGTAATAAGTCAGATGGATTAGAAATAGCTGGTGCAGCTAGTGGTTGTTCATTTTGTAGAGGTGAATTTTCTTGGGGAGATTGTTTTAGAGTATTATTTACATTATTATTACTATTTATTACAGTATAACCTGATATATTAGATGATTTATTGCTAGAATAATTATATAGAGCATATAATATTAAACAAAATCCCACTATTCCTAAAATATTAGAAAATTTATTAACCATTAACTTATCGCTATAACTCTTCATTTATATAAAATAAATAATAAAATTATTTTTTGATATAATTATATTAAAAAATAATTTAATAATACTAATTTTAATTTTTATATATTATTTAAAATTTTCAAAACTATTTAAATCATCGATATTATTATTTATTATTAAATCATCTAAATCATATTCATTCTTAATTTTTTTAGCTTTTAAAAATGTTTCAATGGCATTTTTTTTTAATAACAATGCTTTTTTAATTGCATGTTCATACATTTGTAAATATATATTTTCTCTGGATTTTATATTAATAAAACTATTATCATTTTCACTATTAATTATATTATTAGTAATATCAATTATATCACTACATTCATTGTTTATTTCTTTATCTAAATCATTGTTTATTTCTTTATCTAAATCATTATTTATTTCTTCATCTAAATCATTATTTATTTCTTCATCTAAATCATTATTTATTTCTTGATCTAAATCATTGGTTATTTCTTTATCTAAATAATTGGTTATTTCTTTATCTAAATAATTGGTTATTTCTTTATCTAAATCATTGTTTATTTCTTTATCTAAATCATTTTTTACTTGTTTATCTAAATCATTTTTTTTTTCTTTATCTAAATCATTTTTTATTTCTTTATCTAAATCATTGTTTATATCTTTATCTAAATCATTTTTTATTTCTTTATCTAAATCATTTTTTATTTCTTTATCTAAATCATTGTTTATATCTTTATCTAAATCATGGTTTATTTCATTTTTTGAATTATTTTTATCTGATATATTAATTAGTAATGAATTTGTTAAATCTTCTTCGTCGGATATAACTAACAATTGAAGTAAGTTAATATCAATAATAAAATTTTTGTTTGAAAATTTTATTCCATTTACATTTATTAATGGTATAATATAATCATTCGCATTAAATTTATCATTTTCTATAATTTCTTTATTTTCATTATAAATAACTAATTTATTTAAATTAAAATATGTTTTTAATAAAACATTATTGCCATTTTTATATGATTTAGTGATTGGCATAATTATATTTTCGATATCATCATATGTTATTGATTCGGAATTATAAAACCACATATCTTTATTTTTTAAAATTTCTTCAATAAGGAAACTTTCTAAATTTTCTATAAAAGAAAATATATATTTATCGTTTTTAGTATAAATAAATTCGATATATTTTTTTGTCCCATTAATAACCAAACCCTGTTTAGATTTTGTTTTTGGTAATTGAAAGTATACATTTTTTTTGTTTTCTTTAAATACTAATTTGCTAAAATAATTAGTATTACCTTGATACAATGGATTTTCAAGTGTTAATATATTTTTTAAATTATCTATATCAAAATGTTCTAATTGGATAATATTAATATTATTCATTAATAATAATTTTTAATAAAATTAATTTTAAATCTATACACATGAAATAATATATTAGATATATTTAATATATTTAATATATTATGAATAATATAAATAATATAAAAAAAAATACTGTAGAATTTTCATATAAAGATAAATTATTTAAAGATTTTTTAAAAGATTTAAAAAAAATTTTAATAAATGAATTTTATTTTTATATAATATTTATATTTATTTTAGTTATTTTTATATTAGTAATATTCTTAATAAATATTTTGGTATTAATAAAAATTAATAAAATAAATATAAAATTAAATGACTAAATATTTATTTTATTATTAATAAAAATATTATATTTATATATTATAAATATAATGAGAAAAGGCGGTTCAAAAAGAGGAGGTTCGCGTTCAAAAAGTGGAGGTTCATTATTAAGTGAATTAGCTGTTCCCGGTGGTTTATTAGTTTTAAATCAATTATTGAAAAAAAGAAATAAAACAAAAAAAAATAGAAGACCAAGTAAAAGAACATTAAAACCAAAAAAATCTAAAGTAAATAAAAAATCTAAAGTAAATAAGAAATCTAAAAAAAGATAAATTTTATTATATAAATCAAATTATTTAAATAATAGTTTATAGTATTTTATATTTAGAAAATATAAAATATTATAAATGGAACTACAAAAAATAATAAAAGATTGGGTTTTATTAGATAATAGATATAAAAAAATTTTAGATGATAATAAAGAAATACGCAATGAAAAAAAAAAATTAAATGATAAAATTTTTGCTTATTTTAACAATAATAATTATACAACTTTTCCTAAAATTAATATAAGCGATGGTAAATTAGAATTTGTAGAACAGAAACAATATGATGTTTTGACATACACATATTTACAAAAATGTTTAAATGAATATTTTAATGATACAGAAGAAGTAATGAACATAATGACATATATAAAAAAAAAAAGAGATTACAGTATTAATAAATTAATAAAGAGAACATATAAAAATAATTAATTAATATAAAATAATGAATGATAATAGATTTAAAAATTTTTCAACATTGCCAGGTTTTGCTTTCAAAAAAGAAGATACCTATTTAATATCAAATAACTATTATGATAATAATAATAATAATAATAATGTAGTAAATGATGAAATATATATAAAATTATTAAAAAATATTATGATAAATTCAAAAAAAAAAATAAAAACAAAAAGAATAAAAAAATTTAAAAAAATAACAAATAAAAATAGACGAAAAAAATGATAAAATGATAAAATGATAAAATGATAAAATGATAAAATGATAAAATGATAAAATGATAAAATGATAAAATGATAAAATGATAATTAATTAATATTTAATTAAATATATTATAAAATAGATGTTATAATATATTTAAAAACATATTAATTATATTAATATTATAATGAAATATATTATATTTTTATTATTTAATTTAACAAATAGTTTAGCATTTAATTTAAATATAAATACATTACATTTAAGTAAAAAAAAAAATAATATAAAATTATCAATTGTACCAAATTATGACCCATCTAAATTAATAAATAGTTTAGCAAAATCATCAGAAATGTTAGATAGATGGAATTTAAACGATTTTTTAAAAGATATTAAAAATATTGAAAGTGTAAGTTTAATTAAAGATATAGATCATAATATAATAACATCTCTAGTTGCTATAGATAAAAATCATTTATCGAATTTACCAGAATTATCTAATTTACATTATTTAGAAACAGGTTTAGATAAGATAAATAATATTGTTATAGATAATTTAATAAAAAATGATATTTATTATAAAATTTTACAATCACCACAAGCTAACAATTTTCCATTATCTCAGGGTATTAATACAATTATAAATATAGCTATTTTTTATATAATTATTAATGTTATATTATCATTTGTAAATAGAAGAAAAGGAGGAATAGGTGGAAATATGATGAATCCAATGAATGTTGGAAAAATGCAAACATCACCTCTTGTAAATGCAGATGAAATAGATACAACATTTAATGATGTTGCCGGATGTGATGAAGCAAAATATGAACTAGAAGAAGTTGTTGAATTTTTAAAAAATCCAGAAAAATTTAATTTAGCAGGTGCAAATATACCAAAGGGAGTTCTTTTAGAAGGACCTCCTGGAACAGGTAAAACATTGTTAGCGCGCGCGGTTGCTGGTGAATCAGGTGTATCATTTATACAAGCATCTGGTTCTGAATTTATTCAAATGTTTGTGGGTGTGGGTGCTTCGCGAGTTCGAGATTTATTTGAATTAGCTAAAGAAAATCAACCATGTGTTATTTTTATTGACGAGATAGATGCTGTAGGTAGAAAGAGAGGAGAACAATTTGGAGGAGGAGGTAACGATGAACGAGAGCAAACACTTAATCAAATCTTAACAAGTATGGATGGATTTGATAAATCAAATGCTATAATAGTATTAGCGGCTACTAACAGAGTGGATATTTTAGATTCTGCATTAACACGTTCGGGGAGATTTGATAGAAAAGTGAATGTAGATTTACCCGATACAATAGGAAGAAAAAAAATATTAGATATACATTTAAGAAATAAATTTGTTGAACCAAATATAGATTATGATGAATTAGCATATTTAACAAGTGGATTTTCTGGCGCGGATTTAGAAAATTTAGCAAATGAAGCAGCAATATTTTCTGTAAGAACTAATTCGACATTAATTAATTCAAAACATTTAATAGATGCATTTGAAAAATTAGCAATTGGTATACCTAAATTATCGAAAGATACAAATATAGAAGAAGATGAATTGGTAGCATATCATGAAGCAGGACATACTATAACATCATTATTATTTAATGAGTTTTTTGATGTAAGAAAAGTAACAATAATAAGTAATAGTAATGGTGCAGGTGGGTATACATTATTTACACCAAAAGAAAAATATAATAGTTATCCGACAAAAAAATTTATTTTAGCAAAATTAATAGTAACGATGGGTGGTCGAGCAGCAGAAACAGTATTTTATAATAAAATAAAAAATTTATATGAAAATAAAAAATATAATGAAACTACAATATTTCAAAATTTTAACAATTTAGATATAACAACAGGTGCAAGTAGCGATTTAAAACAAGCAGACCAAATTTCAAGACAATATATTCAATTATTTGGTATTAAAAAAAATGATATATTACAATTGATTCAAACTCCAGATAATCCATATAATGATTTAGCTGAAAATAGTAAAAATGATATAGACCAATATGTTAATTATTTAATAGATTTTGCTTTAAATAAAGCAATATATATAATTGAAAGTAATCTTGATACTTTTATTGAAATATCTAGTAAATTAATAGAATATAAAAGTGTAAATTCTACATACTTATCGTCTTTAGATATTATGACAAATTAAAAAATTAAAAAATTAAAAAATTAAAAAATTAAAAAATTAAAAAATTAAAAAATTAAAAAATTAAAAAATTAAAAAATTAAAAAATTAAAAAATTAAAAAATTAAAAAATTAAAAAATTAAAAAATTATAAATTTATAATTCTAATATATTAAAAATTTATAATTTTTTTATTTATTGAAATTAATTTTTATTATTGATACCAGGTTTCATTATTGAAACCTTTAATAACAATATTACCTAATTTATCTTTCCATTCATTAGTGCGTTTATCAAAAATATATTCTTTATATGTTTTGGCATATAATGGATTATTTTTATTTAATTCTAAATCTTTCTCTAACTTACTTTTTTCTGGTTTAATTCCATAACAATTTGCACCCATTTTAATATGTGTATTTTTAACATGTCCACCATTTATTCCAGGTAATCCACAATCGTATCTATTATCACTTTTATTTTGTAATTTATTCCAATCGTTTTCATTGGTTGGATATAAACCCAATTGATCTTCTGTCCATCCATAACTACACCAACTAGCACCATTTTGTTGTGCATTTTTTAATTGGTCATATGTGGCAATTTCAGAATCAAATGCTTTACAAATAGCTTTTGCATCATGATATGTAAATTTGTTACCGGGTATATGAAAAACCTCCTTATTTACTATATTACTACTTGTATCAATTGTATTTAAACTTATATCTTTTTCTTTTTCAAAAGCAAATTCAATGTCTATATCCTGTTGATTTTTATTTGTAAAAAAATTATTAATTTCATTAATAATATCAATATTAAAAAAATATGATGATGTATTTAATAAAATTATAAATACTAATAAAATCCACAAAACATTATGAATAAAATATAATAATGGATACGATTCACTATTTATACCCGACAATGAAAAAAATAAATAAAATATAATAATAACAATAATTAATATAAATAAAACTGTATAATTATTACCAAAATTATTAATATTTTTTTTTGTATCATCTATAATCTCATTAAAATTATCCATAACAATTAATATATATAAATATATTAAATTTTTTTGTAAAATAAACAATAGTTTTTATTAGATATAAAATTATTATTAATTTCTTGTATTTGTGTGTCATTAAAAATATACCATTTATTATTAGCTTGTTTTATTATTGATGTATAATGACCACCTAAACACCCACCGCTATGATTACATATTCCAAATAAATTATATATGTAATTATTATTATTATATCCTATTACATATTTACTTAAATCTAAATTAGTAATTGGAAAATCTACAATTTTATTAATTTTATTACCGTAATTATCAAATCTTTTAAAATCTATAATTAAAATTTCTGGAAAATTCCAAAATTTTATAAATTTTAATACATTTTCTTTTTTTTGTGTGGCTTCATTAAACCAAGCATTATCATTTTCTAATAATTCTTGTTCTGTATATAAATCAAAACAATCATATATATTACTATTTTTTGTATCAATCGGTATGGGTAAATTAATAACACTAAATGGTTCTGGCGTTATAGAATAAATATCATTAGAATCGTTTGATTGTATTAATGATACATGAATACCATAGAATAAATTATAAATTTCAGAATATAAATTTCTATTATAAAAATTTTTTATTTCTTCAAAACATTTTTTAGCTAAAATATCTCTTGAATTTTTTACTTCACCTGAAATATTTATTTCTACTTTTCTTTTTAAAGCATTATGAAAACAATCTAACACAAATATTAAAAATTCAGGTAGATCATTTTGAGCAAAGCCTGTAAAAATTTCTATGTTTTTATTTTTTGATATTGTTTGAATATAATTTATAAATCTATTTGGTGATATGATACAATTTTTACTCCACATTAAATCTTTTAATTTAATCCATTCAATTAATAATTCAGAATCAATTGTTTGATTCATATTAGATATATCTATATTTTCCAATAAAATATTGAAATCATAACAATGTGAAAATATTTGCATACAAGAATTAATAAAACAAGTATTACCCAAATTAGCTAATCCTGTTAATCCTTTATCTTTAAATCTTTCATAATTTAATGACATTACTATATAGAAAAATATATTAATAAATATTTAAACATATTTATTAATATATTTATATATTTTATGAATCCAAATCAATTATATTATAACCAAGAATCATTTTACAATAACAATAACAATAATAATAATAATAATAATAATAATAATAATAATAATAATAATAATATAAATCCTGAAATGAATATATACAATAATAATGAAATAATTACAAATTATACTAATTTTATTAATAATTATATGAATATTTTGTCAAATCAATTACATAATATTAATTATAATAATATGATTTATAATCAACAGATTAAAACTATATTAAATGAATTAAGTTTAATTCATCGTAATTTAGATTATTATTATTATACTACACACAGAAGAAATAACAGAAGAAATAACAGAAGAAATCATGATAATTTTTCGTCTGAACAAGAAACCATATTTAGATTATATGGAAATAACATTCTAAATCATGAAAATGAAAATGAAAATGAAAATGAAAATGAAAATGAAAATGAAAATGAAAATGAAAATGAAAATCTAAATGAAAATGAAAATGAAAATGAAAATGAAAATGAAAATGAAAATGAAAATGAAAATGAAAATCAAAATCAAAATGAAAATGAAAATGAAAATGAAAATCAAAATCAAAATCTAAATGATGTTCAAATATTTAATGTAACATTACAACATATAGAAGTATATAATCATGTATATTATAGAAATTTATCAAATATTAATTTAGAATCGGCATTTAATAGTGAGACATCACAGCGTATTTATAATACTATAATTGAACCGTTAAATGATACATGTTGTATAACACAAAATACTTTTGAAAATGAAGATAATGTAATAATTACAAATAATTGTCATCATATATTTTATCCAAATGCTTTTAAGAATTGGTTTTATATAAATCAAACATGTCCTAATTGTAGAAGAAATTTATTAAATAATAATTATATAAAAGTAGAAGCAAATAATAATGAAAAATATATTTTGACAAGAAATCAATTTAATAATTTATTAGTAACAAATGTTATTCATAATATTAATTCTAGTTTTCAATAATTTTAATTCTAGTTTTTAATAATTTTAATAATTTAATTTGTAAAATGTTTAGATATTTCATTCTTATTTTTATCTATATAAATAAGCTCAACCGGGGCAACCGGTTTTTCAATATTAAATATAATATTTAATAAATAATAAATATAATTGCTTGATGTATATATTTTACTTTTTTTTAAATATTGTATAGGTTTTTTTTTCATAGATTTTAAAAAAATAGCTGTATATAAACAATATTTAATTTCTATATATTCTAAATTTTCAATATATATTAAAAATTCAAAATCTTTTTCATTATTATATAAATTTATCCATTGGCATGTAAAATTAGAAAAATCATTATCATCTAAAATACTACCTTTTAATATAATTTTTACAATTGGAAAATTAGAATAATCATATGTTGCAAACATTTATTCAAATTTATTATTATTATAATAATAAATTTTAATAATTATAATAATACACTTAAATAATTATAATAATAAACTTAAATAATTATAATAATAAACTTAAATAATTATAATAACGCACCAAAAGGATTTGTATATGGCAACAATATGGGTTTCTTTTTCAATACATTTATTTCTTTTTTAGATACACATTTTTTATCAACAACGATTCTATAAACATACATATTAAACCAATCAAACGACATATAATAATTTCCTTTATTGCCATCTCTTTCGCCCCAAGAATTTTCTATTAAAAATCCATTATTATTATTATTTTTATTAATATTAAAACCTTTGATAGTAATAGCATGACCAGGTGAGCTTTGTCGATATAATAAAGAATCACATTTTTCCATTAAATTATCAAATCCAAAAATAGATTCATAATTAAATGCATTTTTATCCATAAAACCATGACTTGACCTAAATTTACCAAAATCAACTCCTATCCATACCGCTTCATCATTTTTTATAGATTTTTTACAAGCATTTAACATAATATTAATTGGGACATTTACAAAATTATTATCTTCTTTATTTGATAAAGTAAATGTATTTTCTACATTATACAAATTATAGTATGGTATATCTTTACATGGAAAATTAACAAGACATATTTTATCATTAACATTATAAGGGACATATTTTTTATAAAATTCTTGTGGAGTAATATTTTCAATAATTTTATATTTTTTAGATTTATTTTTATTTATTTTTTTAGTATTATTATATTCATAATATTCCCATGAAAATGTTTTAGGTGGTTCTCCAAGAAAAATAGTAAGAA
>Ga0315315_10001803_pt1 | contig 19640 bp, 14 predicted proteins | sample M140m3416metaG_FD_203699 | JGI IMG/M metagenome (GOLD analysis project Ga0315315, IMG submission 203699) | Ammonia-oxidizing marine archaeal communities from Monterey Bay, California, United States - M1 40m 3416 | ecosystem: Environmental > Aquatic > Marine > Intertidal zone | place: USA...
CTCAGCCAGCCTGTCACATGTCCCCACTGAGTTCCATCCATTTCTCTTCGCATAGATTTAGTTCTTCGGTGAGTTCGGTGAGTTGCTGATGCAGGCGCACAGCCTCACCTGGGTCCGTTTCCGAGAGCAATTTATCGTTGATTCCTCGCTTTTCATCATCCAGCCGCGCGATCTTCTTTTCTAGATTCTTCAGTTCTTTCTCAGCACGCCGCTGATCTCGCTGAGCTTTTCGGTAATCTCCCACACCCCCCTTAGCGGCTGGCCCGCCTGACGCATCTTTGACTTTCCCCGTACGTTCCCGTTCCCCATCATCAATTTCTTTTTCCACTGACTCCAGATACGTCTGATAATTTCCAAAGTAATTCTTCACGCTCCCATCACGCACCTCAATCACGCTGGTAGCTACTCGTTGCATGAAATGCCTATCGTGACTCGTGAACACAACCGTGCCCTTATACAACTCCAGTGCTTCGGCCAGCGCTTCAACAGTTTCCACATCGAGGTGGTTTCCGGGTTCATCGAGCACGAGAACATTGGCGGTTCCCAGCAACAAGCCAGCCATGCACAGCCGCGCCCGTTCTCCTCCACTGAGCACCTTAATTTTCTTTTGTATATGCTCGTCGCGAAACAACAGAGCCCCAGCCATTGCCAGAAGATCCTGTCGTGTTGTATCGCTATCAGATGAATACTCGAGTTGTTCAAGCACCGTTAGACGCTCATCGAGGCTGCTGTAAACATGCTGAGCATAGGTTCCTATTTCGACCCCATACCCCCACTTCATTTGACCACCCAACGAATCGAGAGAATGCACCAGAGTTCGTAGAAGCGTCGTCTTACCCTGCCCATTGTCACCCACGATTGCGGCCCGCTCACCATGCTCGATTTCAAGCGTAATCTGGTCAGCTACTACATGGTCTGGATATCCGATCGCCATCTCATCGCATCGCACAGCAGTACCCTGCCTCGGGTTCACTCGAGGTGCTCGGATATGCACGGTTGGCTCATCCACCTCAAGTTCTGTTGTCTGGAGCTTCTCCAGTTGCTTTGCTTTACTCCTCGCCTGACTGGCCGTTGACGCGTTGGCGCGATTCTTCTCAATGAACTTTTGCAGCTGCTTTTGCTTAGCCACAACAGTTGCGTTCACCCGTCGATCGTGCTCCCGTCGCTCTTCTCGATATTCAAGAAATGGATCAATCTTGCCCGGATACATTGTCAGCTTGCCACGAGACAATTCCAGTGTTTGCGAACAGGTGGCAGCAAGGAACGAGCGATCGTGGCTCACGATGAGGGCCGCTTTGTTAAAGTCCCTGAGGAAGTGTTCCAATAGAATTTGGGTTCTCAGATCCAGAAAGTTGGTGGGCTCATCGAGCATCAACAGGTTGGGGTCCTTGAGCAGCAATGCCGCCAATTTGACACGAGTCTGCCAGCCCCCAGAAAGTGATTTCACCGGCCCCTCCAAATAGTCCCCCTTCAACTCGAATTGCCCAGCCACCTCGCCACAACGCCAATCCGGCTCGTTGCTGTCCCTCATCAGAAAATCAAGTGCGGATTCGCCTGGCTGGAAGGGGTCATGTTGCCTCAAATAACCGATGCGGAGCGATGGATGATGCACAACTTCGCCTTTTTCAAGGTCTTCCTCACCCAACAGGACCTTGAGCAGGGTCGATTTACCCGCCCCATTTCGTCCGATGAAGCCCACTTTGACGTCATCCACCAGCGATAACTCGGCATCATCCAGCACCAGCTGGTCTGCGAACCTTTTTTGTGCGTCACGAACTTGAATCAATACGGCCATTGAATCCATCAACCGGAAGTCTGGAAAGAAAAAAGACACAGTCTGGCGGGCTCCAAACTTACCACCCGTGGCGGAGACCAGAAATGCCACAACACAAACAGTTTTCGGGTAAATCTGGTAACGAAAGTCCCACTGAGCCGCTACCACACCGGATGGTAATTCCTTAAATTGCACACAGCCTAGGTGAACCCTAGCCCGCGCCGAGGGTTCAACCCATTACAAACCGCATCTGATCCTTGAGCAGGTCGTCCATCCACCGATGACCTAGCTGCTCGAATCGGCCCACTTTCATTGGCCCTGCTGTCACCATGAAAAGCTACAGCTTGGACTACATCGATGATTTGTACGTCCAGTACGTTCGCGACCCCGCCAGCGTCTCAGAAAACTGGCGAAAGTATTTTGAGCAGTTTCTCGTGGGAAGCGGCAGTACCGGCAAAAATAGGCCATCGCCCGAGGGTGGCAGCAGCGCCGGAACCCGCGGTACTGAAAAAGGTCAGAGCTCCACGAACGACTCCACCGCCCAAGCCCTTTGGCTCGCTCGCATTCAGGATCGAGTCAATAATCTGGTTCGTGAATACCGTGTCCGCGGTCACTTGGTCGCCAACTTGGATCCCTTGGGTTTTGATCGCCCGGACAGTCCGGAACTGAATCCGAACGTCTATGGACTAAATCAGGAAGATCTGAGTCGTCCTTTCAACGGGGCCTCTGTTGAAACAGAGCTCGGTGGCACGGTTGATGCCATTTTGACCCGCTTACGAAACACTTATTGCCGGAGCATTGGTGCACAATTCATGCACATCGACCGGCGTAATATCCGTGACTGGTTGCAACGCCGCATGGAAACCACTGAAAATCGCCTTGAATTGTCCCACGATGTTCAAAGGCGAATTTATGCCAGACTAGCAGATGCGACCATTTTCGAAGAATTCGTGCGTCGCAAGTTTGTCGGCGCCAAAACGTTCTCTCTTGAAGGCGCCGAAACTCTGATTCCAATGCTCGACCTCGCCTTGGAAAAAGCGTCACAGCACAACGTCAAAGAAGTCGTGATGGGCATGGCACATCGCGGCCGCCTCAACGTGATGGCTAACATCCTGAAAAAACGGGCGATGAACATCTTCTGGTCGTTTGACGATCCCAACCCGGAAATGAATCGGGGTGGCGGAGACGTTCGCTACCATCTTGGCTACAGCAGCGATTGGACGACCGCCTCAGGAGACAATCTGCATATATCACTGTGCTTCAACCCAAGCCATCTCGAATTCGTCAACACAGTCGCTCAAGGTCGAACCCGATGCAAGCAGGATCGCCGCCGTGATGAGCGACGACAGGAGGTAATGACCATCCTGATCCACGGTGATGCAGCATTTGCAGGGGAGGGAGTCGTTCAGGAAACACTGAACCTCAGCGAACTTGAGGGTTACAAGACTGGCGGCACACTGCACATCGTGATTAATAATCAGGTCGGCTTCACCACCGAGCCTAGAGAGGGACGCAGCACAACCTACGCTACCGACATTGCAAAAATGCTCCAGATCCCCATTTTCCATGTCAATGGCGAAGATCCCGAAGCAGTTGCTCAAGTGGTTTCCCTGGCGATGGATTTTCGAAAAGAATTCCAGCGGGATGTCGTGATCGACCTCTACGCCTTCCGCAGATGGGGACACAACGAAGGCGATGAACCTCGTTTCACCCAACCTCGCATGTACGCTGAAATCGATCGCCGAGCCAGTGTGCGAGAACAATACCTGAACCGGCTCCTTGAGCTGGGAAAAATCAGTCCTGAAGAAGCAGAAGGGATTCAGCAGGAAAGGACGGAGAAGCTGGAGTCGGAATTCGCAGCAAGCAAGAATGAAGCATTTGTCCCAGACACTCAAACACTCGCTGCGAACTGGAGTGACTACTTTGGCGGCCCGGAACCGCTGGAGAACACCCCTACCGGCTGCGACACAGAGAAGCTTTCCACACTCCTAAATGCGCTGACACGACTCCCGGAGAACTTCTCTGCAAACAAGAAGCTGAAACGCCCTATGATGCAGCGAAGGGAGATGGCCGAAGGCAGACATCCTCTCGACTGGGCGAGCGCCGAAGCAGCGGCCTTCGCGTCGCTGCTCGCTGATGGCCATCCTATTCGGATGACAGGACAAGACTGCCAACGAGGTACATTCAGCCAACGGCACGCGGTTCTACATGACACAAAAGACGGCAGCACCTACACACCACTGGCCAACCTTAGCCCTGATCAAGCCAGACTTGAACTCTACAACAGCCCGTTAAGTGAGGCTGGAGTTCTAGGTTTTGAATACGGGTACTCCTTGGATAGCCCAGATGGCTTGGTTGTCTGGGAAGCTCAGTTCGGTGATTTCTGGAACTGCGCCCAAGTGATTGTTGACCAATTCATTGCCAGTGCAGAAGACAAATGGAATCGACTCAGCGGACTGGTGATGTTGCTTCCGCATGGCTTCGAAGGGCAAGGACCTGAACATTGCAGCGCACGCGTTGAACGATTTTTGGCAATGGCTGCTGAGCACAATATTCAAGTCTGCCAGCCAACGACACCCGCCCAGTATTTCCACCTGTTGCGTCGCCAAGTCATCCGCAAGTGGAAAAAGCCGCTGGTGGTGTTATCACCAAAAAGTCTGCTACGACATTCACGCGTGATCAGCCCATTGTCGGATTTGACCGATGGTGCCTTCCGAAAAGTCTTGCCAGATGAACACGTGTCTCTCACCGACGCCGATCGCCTGATTCTGTGTACTGGCAAGGTCTACTACGACCTGATCGAGGCACGGGAAGAAAAGAAGCTGAACAATGTCGCAATCATGAGAATTGAGCAGCTCTATCCACTCAGCGTGGAAGAACTACTGGCGTCAGTAAATGAATTTGCAGCAGGTAAGCCCGTGTTCTGGGTCCAAGAAGAGCCAACCAACATGGGTGCTTGGCCTTACATCAAGCAAACCTTCAGCGACGACTTGTCCGAGAAATATAAACTCAAGCGGATCAGTCGCGTTGAGTCGGCAAGCCCCAGCACCGGCAGCATGGCCGCACACAAGTTGGAACAGGCTGAACTGATCGACGAGGCTCTAGCTAACCTCTAGAACCTGTTTTATTCAGTGCCTTCGCGGAGTTGATCGAAGTACTGCTGAGCATGTTCTCGCTCAGCTCGTGGAAGTGTCTGGTTTTCACTGGGATCGCTCTTCTCGGACAACGATCCCTGAATAGCCTGTTTGACGTCTTCCCGAGTGATCCCTTTGCGATTGGGTCCATCGGCAAACCCGGTAATCACGGCCTTGCCTTTTTTTACTTTTCCCCGCACCTGTGTTTCGTAGGTGTTGGTATCTGTTTCAGACTCAGGCCGATCGCCTTGGCCCGTGCCACGACCGAGCCCTTGGCCCTGACCTTGCCCCTGACCGAACCCTTGACCTTGCCCTTGCCCTTGCCCTTGACATTCTTTACACCCGCCACCTTCGCATTGTTGACAACGCATCTGACTCTTGGACTCTGAGAGAGAATCGAGTGCTGAATCAAGGTCTTCCAATTCTGACATTTCCTGCTGCATTTGGCCTAATTGATCGGACATCTGCTGCAATGCATCGGCAGCTTGGCCGGCATCACCATTTTCGCATGCCTCTGCAGCGTTCTTCATGGACTCTGCCATTTGTTGCATATTCTGCATTTGTGAATTCTTCTGCTGCATCTGATTCAACTTCTGTTGCATCTTCGCAGCATCACCACTGCGTCCTTCCCGACGCGCCTGCTCAATCTGATCTTTCAGTTCTTTCTCTTTCTTCTTGTGCTCTTTAACTGCGTCCTCAAGAGCCTTCTGCATTTGCTGAACTTGATTCTTCAGCTGTTCCTTTTCTGCCTCACTTAGCTCACCCTGACGCATCTTGTCAGCAAGGTCTTTCACCATATCTTTTGCTTTTGCCAGATTCCCCTGCTCAATCGCCTTTGCAACCTTGTCACCAGGACCTGCTTCCAAACCCTTCATTTGTGACAACGCGCGTTTCATCTGCTCGGTGGATCCGAGCTGGCTGCGACGTTCTTCAAGTTGCTTTTTCAAATCGTTCATCTCGATCATGGCATCCTTGCGATTCATATCGCTAGCCTTGGTGATTTTGTCGAGCTGGGACTCCATTTTCTTAAACATGTCCTCCGCTTCCTTCAGGCCCTCTGCCTCAGCCTTTCGACGCTGCTGCTGAATTCTCTTCTTGAGTTTGGAGGCAGCGGTCAGAACTTGCTTTACTTCTGTCTTATCGACTTTAGGAGTCGTGCTGGCACTGGTCTCGCTCATTGGCTCAGCCAACATCAAGACAACGACCAGCACGGGAACCATCGACATCGGCAGCCAACCGATTTTAGTGGGCTTCAGCCTAAACTTCTCGGCGACATCGACCTTGGCAGCTTTCTTGTCGGCATCAGCGAGAAGCGCTAACCCGAAGTCACTATCACGATCGACCTCAGTCATTGCGATCGAGCTGCTTAGTCGCTCGCGCAATCCAAAGCGTCGATCCAACTCAGCTGCAACAGCCTCAACCGACGGTGCCTTAACAAAGGCATAAATCCCAGCAGCAGCGAATGCTGCTACCAGACATCCCCCAATCCAGCTGTAATTCCAAGCACTAACATTCACATCCATGAACCGAATCGCTGGTAGTGCGATGGCGACAATTGCAACCAACAGCCCTGCAAATAGAGTAACGCAGAGCGCCTGCCCAAAATGCCCAAGAATCAAGCGACGGCGAGCACTTCGAACTTTGACTTCGATACGATTCATTTTTTCGATCCTGAGGATGGATTGAGGACCGGGGTCTCACCGCTCCGACTCTTAGCCTGCCCCGCCACCTAATGTACGAAACGATTGGCAAATGACTCTGGCTAATCTGTATATCTATCGTACTGTTAGTATACGAGGCTTGACCCCGGTTCTATGAGGGCGAAAGTTCCCGTTTTTGCGAATTGACGGCGATTCCGCATATTTTAGACTCAAATCTCATGATCAAACCAAGCGAGCTCCCCGATCCCGACAAGTTTCCCGATGCGGATGTCGTGATTTTTGATGGACAGTGCAACTTTTGCAAATCGCAAATCAGGACTTTGCAACGCCTCAATTGCTTCGGAAACCGACTTACCTACATCTCGCTTCATGACCCCAGGGTAGCTCAGAACTACCCTGACCTGACCCATGAGATGATGATGGAGCAAATGTACGTGGTGGACCAGGCGGGACGTCGCCACGGAGGGGCCGATGCAGTTCGCTACCTCACCCGACGCCTTCCCACACTGTGGCTGGCAGCTCCCTTACTGCATCTACCGGGGACAGCACGACTCTGGCGTTGGCTATACCAACAAGTCGCAAAGCGACGCTACAAACTAGCAGGGAAATCGTGCGATGATGACTCATGCAGCGTCCACTTTGATTGACTTTCCTCGCGGATGTTGCAAATCGGCTCCTGCGTAAGCTCACTCGCCGGCCGAAACCTGCAGAGGATGATCTTAAGCCATCAGAAAGATATCGCGATCACCCACGAATGGTGATAAACGCTGTCGACTGTAGAATTCAACCGGTGACATTCGAATGGGTAGCATCGGACCCGAGCACTGCTCCTAACCGATGGTGCCGAACTTAGGCAAACCAGTTGACGGCATTTTGAAACATGACCATGCCATCACCAAACTCCGGCTGTTCGCTGCGGCGTGTCCAACTGGGATGCTGAGTGGCATCAATGTGTCGTTCGGGATGTGGCATGAGCCCAAATACCCGGCCACTGGCATCACAAACACCAGCGACGTTTGCATCAGCACCGTTGGGATTATGGGGAAACGGAAGGACACCCTCCTGAACAGCACCCTGCTCTCCCTCGGCATACCGAATCGCCAGTCGCCCTTGCTCGCGAAGCTGATCAAGAATCTCTGATTCAGCTGCTACAAACTTGCCTTCGGCGTGCGCCATCGGCAGATACATCCGCTCGACACCCTGCAGGAAAACACAGGGGGTTTTATCAACAGCCAAGTGGACCCACCGATCTTCGAACCGACCGTGGTTGTTCCAAGTCAAAGTTGCCGGTGTAACATCCTCGCCACCAACCCCTTCAGTTAATACGCCAAGACGCATCAATACCTGCATCCCGTTGCAAATACCGAGGACCAATCGATCTCCGTTGCCGTGCACGAATTCCTGCACCAGATCCGCTAGATGCTGACGCAGTCTCGTCGCCAAGATCCGCCCGGCCGCAATATCATCGCCGTAACTGAAACCACCAGGCACGCAAAGTATCTGATATCGGTCTTTCAGTGCAGGATTTTCGATCAGGCGATTAACATGCACCCGCTCAACTGACGCTCCGGCTCGCTCAAAGGCAAACCCCGTCTCTTCATCACAATTCGTTCCGGGTGCACGAAGGACCAAAACTCTGGGAGAAGTCATTTCAGATCACTTAGGTCGCTGGTCTGGTAGTACGTCTGGTAGATCGCTGAACTGGGCAGAATTGGAAGTTTAGACCGCCGGTGGCCGATTGAGAACCACGTATCCCGCAAACCTATTGGATGTGTCATCCCCCACGAAGCGGCGATAATCACAGAGCACTGGTAAGATCGCTCGCTCAACTGCTTGAATCCAGCTTGATTTGCAAGCGACCATGCAAACTGTCCCAGCCAACGACCACACCGCTGCCCGTCCAAACACCTCTGCCCAACTGCTCGAACTCATCTCCCAAATCATGAGGCACATACAGCACCAATGGGAGTCTAGGGGCAGGATAGCGTGCCCAGACGGCATACCCATCCTTATAGACATGTGGATCTTCATCGCCGGCGTATAGCAGGCGTCGTTCAACTTGGGCCTCGATGGTAAAAGAAAGCTCCGTCACGGCATCAACCACCATTTCAAGCTGGTCAGGATCATCACGAACAGCCCAAATCTGGGCAACGGTCTCCACAAACGTCACGCCTTCGGCTATCGCAGATTTCGAATTTTCTGTCGCTGAGTCATCAGCTTGCGATTTTTCTCGAGCAAGCGGCGCAGACGCCATCATCACACCTGCACCCGATTGATCGCTTCCTGAACCAAGGCGTTTCTCATCAGCTGGCACGATGTAAATCGATTTGTTTTTTCTCCAGTCTGGCCATCGAGGAATATCCACCTCAACTTCAATCGACCAAATCAGCGAATTTTCCTTGAGATTGACAGATAACGCCGCATCCTCTGGTAATTGAAAAGCAAAAGGACAACGATTCTCATTCCCAGCCTGAAGAGTAGTATTCGATTGAAGTTGTTCTATCTGTTCGAAAATTACATTCCTGTGGGTTGTTCTGTTAGATCCACTCCCACTGACACATACTTCGGTTCCTCTCAACGCCACCGTGATTGCGTTTGTTACCACGGTCTTTCTCGTTTGTGTAATGAACTCACCAACAAGCTTACTTCCCGGTACCAAAGAATCTTCCGGAACATAGACATTAGGTGTACCAAGTAGATACCTCGGAAGAAACTTCTGCTTCAACCAGTAGACGGTCGCAGCTAACCCGACAAAAACCAGTAACCCTGCCCCAATCCAACCTGTGAACAGCAACTGTGGTACGAAAAACACCGCAACAAGTAGCAGGCCGATGGTCTGGGGCTTCTTTGACTTCTTCAAATTTTGGCTAAGTTCTTCAGCATGCCAAGTTGGTAACTGAGTCACCCGCACCATAAAAGGTGCCGCTGCCTTGGGATCAAATGACCACGGTATTTTTGCCTTTGCTTCAACGTAATGATCAATCGAAAGGAACTGTCCGTGATAAGTTTGCGGCCAATCACTAGCAGACATGGAGAATCGATATTCATACTTCGTTCCCTGCGTCCACTGACCTGAAAACACCGTGGTCTCTTCCGCGGAACCACCGGTAACATTCCCCCGACCATGCGTTTTCCAGCCTGTCGAAAGGACCAATCCAGTGCATTTGACGGTGGAGTCCACCTTAACATGCACGACACCCTGAACCTTTTCACCCTCGTGATAGACTCGATTCGGTTCATCTAATTCAACTGACAAATCACATTTCGCCATCGACTCCACCTTCCAAATTCTTTTGAAACTGCAAGTACAATCTGTTCTCAATAGCCCGAATGTCGTTGCCAAATTCTGCAACCAATGACTCAGCATCTTCGATTGAAACGACTGGTATCACGCCACTCTGCAATCGCGAAGCCTCAATTCTCCGGTTCAGCAGTTCACAGATAAGCTCGGGGCCATTGCCCTCACCAATGTGCTCCGTGTAAACGTGATAACCGTGCTTCCGCAGTGACTTACTCAAGTCGTTGTGCGTAGCAAAAACCAGAGAACACTGACTGCGAAAAACACTGCGCCGAGCGGATCGAGATAACCGCTGCGCTTCATCAACCAGAATGGGATTCCCTAAAACTATTGGCGGACAGGGTGGGTGTTCGGGAATGTACGTATAACTTGCCCTAGGTAAAACCGATCGCAATTTCAACATTCTAGTCGTCTTACCACGACCACATTCACCAATAAATTGTACGGCTTGCCTGGGATCACCCAGCATCTCTATCAGGTAATCAACGTCCACGATCGCCAGTTCTGCCCTCTCATCAGGTGTCAGCTCACCAAATGGGTTCCGATGTAAATTGAAGCGTGCCCAGGGCAACCACTCAATCGATGGCGATTTATCATCTGGCGTGAACATCATTTTCTGGCCGATCTATTCTTTGGTGCCTGTACTGACAGTATCATGTTCAGTGCACTTCCACCAACGCAAGCCATCCTGATTGTGAATCAAAAAACTGGCGGTAAATACATCTCACTTCGTTTTCTGCTACCACTTGCCCTACTCACTTGTGGTTTCAGTCTCTTGATGAGTGGCTTCCAATTTTCCGATTTACGTAACGAATTGGCACGTTATGGAGAATGGACACCAGTCCTGTTCATGCTTTGCGGGGTGGCCGCCATGACTGTTTTAGTACCGAAAACCGCGGTTTCCTTATCTGCAGGTGCGATCTTCGGCACTCTTACCGGCGGTGTCTTGATGCTCTTCATTGCTGTAATCGCTGCGAGTCTTAATTACTGCATTGCCCGCTGGTGGCTGCATGAAGCGATTTGCACGAAATTGGCTCGCGAGCAACAAAGTCCGTCTTCCAATCGACTCAATGCCATACGCAGCTTAGCTGCTGACGCAGGATTCCTATTTCATCTTATGGTGCGTTTGACCCCAATTCCAACAACGCTAATCAGCTACACCATGGGTGCCAGCGGCAGTCGCTTTACCCCCTTTCTTTCGGCTGCTGCGGTCGCAGTTGTTCCTCAATTGTTGTGGGTACAAAGCGGAGCATCTGCCGCGATCATCGCTGATGGCTCCGCCTCAACGATTCACTGGGTGGCAGTCATCACGTCCGTCTCAGCAGCGATTCTGACGAGCATTCTGGTTCCAAGGATGGCTTTGCAACAAATCAAACTGGTGAAGTAGCATAGGTGAATTATGGAAAACAACATCTCGTCCAAACGAAAACAACCGGCCACCATCTATCCCTCAGGTGTCGATCTGTGGATTGTCGTGATGTTAGTATTGGCTCCCATAACCTCTCTCGTGATTGGGGTTTACCTGTTACAGCAAGGACAAAGCGGTGGAGCACTCACGCTGTTTCTCTGTGCTGCCGCAACTGCCAGTCTTACTGCAGCAGTGACGATCCCTTGTCGTTACACCTTGCATGATGACGCACTTACCGTCCGTTGCGGTCTTTTGTGCTATCAGATTCCGCTCACAGAGATCACATCCATCTCGAAATCAGCGACCATCCTCAGTGGCCCTGCGCTTTCGATGAAGCGTGTTCTCATCACAACATCCAAACGAAAACACATTCTGTCGCCAAAGCAGCGGGAATCATTCATCCAAAATCTGGAACAAACGCTTCAGACCATTGACCGGGCAACGTCACGCGAAGATTCGTGAAATCACGTTTTCAACTTTGAGAAAACATACTCGTTACAACCCCATCCACTTGAAACAGTCCTCAGGTTTTCGAGTACAAAACCCTGTTGACGCAGGGGAACAACAATCTCTTCCGGCTTTGCAACTTCGAATGGCAGACCTCCTATCCAATCGACCCAGTCATGCCATGCAGACATCCCGCGGTCCTGTCGTTTGGCATGCCAATCAACAAACGGAAGCGGGTTCCTGAAACGAGCTAAGCGTGCCAACGCAAACTTGCATTCGTAGATACCAGCAACCGCAAGCACCCAGAAAAAACGCAACCATGGCGGCAGTGCATTGTAAATTTGTTTGATTCGCAACCAACGACGACTAGCCCCTCCCTGATCGTTGTAAATCGCCACGCAGAATAAGCCCTGCTGTTGGGTCCTTTCGGCTGCCATTGAAATTGCTTTTTCCATGGCCCCAGTATGGTGCAGGACGCCCCAAGAATAGACAACGTCTGCGTGCCCCAAACTGTGCATCAATTCTGAATCAAGAACAGACCCTTCCTTGATGTCCCACTGCTGGGACTCGGATCCAAATCGCTTACGAAGCTCTTCACTGCAAGCCACCGAAAACTTGTCATAGTCGATCGAAATGACCTCAGCTCCCAATCGCTGCGCAGCGAGGGAAAACAAACCACTTCCACAACCCAAGTCCATAAAACGTTTGCCCTCAAGCGTCTCAAGACCCAATAACTGCTGCAGCGATCTGACCGCCTGATCAATGCGGTCCTCATCGAGTTCAGCGAGAAACGACTGCCAATTTTTCCCAAAAGCAAAGCGTGCTTCCTTAGTCATGCGTGTGGTTTCCTAACGAAGCGGCTCAATGGCTGAAGATCGCATTAGCCCAGTACCATCAGTGGATATTGAGAACTTACCTTCACAGTGTAATCTTACCGCTGGGTAATCCAATCACTGCAAGAGATCACAGAACACGCACAACCATCTTTATGGCTCGAAAATGCCAGCCAAAATGGACTAAGCCTCAGTGTTTATAAAGAGTCTCATGCGTTCAAAAAGCTTAGTGGGTGATTTTCGCCCTGACTACAACGCCAGAACGCAATGAATCCTGATTCACTTCTTTCTGTTGTGTCATAATCGTGGGCTAGCGTATAACGAATCATGCGTGCGGGGCTTCACTCCTACCCGCAGAAACCTTTCCAAGCAGTCCCTTGAGTCAAAGATCGCTGATGAGTCAAAACCAAACACGTCGTTCATTCCTGAAAGCAGCCGCTGGCGTTTCAGTCGCTTGCCCCGCCCTTTTGACCAGCAAACGGTCTGCCGCGCAAGAGGTGATCGGCACCGGTGATCACCAATTCAAGTGTCAGCACCAATTCCCCGAGCTACCAAGTCAATATTCATGGCAAACAACGCATAACGTAGCTGTCGATCCTGACAACAATCTGTATGTCATCCATGAAGGGCAAGTCAGCAAGACCGACCATCCCTCCATTTTCGTGTTCGACTCGGATGGACAATTCATGCGAGCTTTTGGACAACAGTTTCAGGGTGGAGGTCACGGGCTCGAAGTCCACGTGGAAGATGGTGTCCCTTATCTCTACGTAGCAGCTTATCAACAAGTAAAGTCGATCGCCAAGCTGACACTCAAAGGTGAGTTAGTTTGGCAAAAATATGCGCCTATCCAGAGTGGGCACTATGCGACTGGCGAAGCGAGCAATCCACGACGGTCCTGGGGACGCAATCGTTTCCTACCCACGAACTTCGCGTTTTTACCCAACGGGGATTTCTTACTCGCGGATGGCTACGGCTCCTACTACATCCACCGCTATGACAAGGATGGCAACTGGTTGTCATGCTTTGGAGGTTCCGGCAAGGGCCGCGGATCATTTAATTTGCCCCATGGCTTGTGGGTCGACACAAGAGAGGGTAGCGACCCCGAGATCGTGGTCGCTGACCGCGCGAACAATACCCTACAAATTTTTGATCTGCAGGGCGCATACCAAAAGACGGTCAACGGCTTTGGCTTACCTGCCAATATCGATACCAACGCTGACTTAATGCTCGTGCCAGAACTAGTAGCAAGAGTGTCACTACTTGACCGGCATCACAATACGATCGCAACGCTTGGTGATGACCGCGAACGTGTTCTCAAAGACAAGCAGGACACGAAAGGCTTCTCGATCCGGACAGACGAAACAAAATGGCAGCAGGGAAAATTTGTGCATCCCCATGACGCTTGCTTTGACCTGGAAGACAATCTCTATGTTGCCGAATGGGTCAGCACTGGCAGAATTACAAAGCTATCGCGTGTGTAACTGCTGACTGCGCCACGCGGCCTACTTAATCGGTGACGCCTGTGTTTTGCCTGAAGCCGGACTACGACGGTTTGCAAGCACCAACAGACCAGCGAATGTCAACACGATACCGAGCGAGAGTGGCCATGTTACCGGCTCTGAAAATATAATCACTCCAGCGATGGCTGCCATCGCCACCTGCGAGGCATTGATGAGGTTAACAGCCACAACCGGCAACGCCTTCAATGATACGGACAACGCAACAAAAGCACTGAAGTTCAACGCTCCCGCCGCAGCCATCATTAACCACTGCGACGAATTAACCACTGAGAGTGAAGCGAGCCCAGAGTTTGCGAGTGTGACTGCCCAAAGCGACAGCGTTCCTACGACACCACTGATGAACATTGTGGCTGGAGCCGAAACTCCCCCTCTCATCGTTTGACGCATGACGGCACCAAAGAGAGCATAAGCAGCACCGGACGCAGCAGCGCACAGTGCCCCCACCCAGACGGGATGGCTGGTGATGGAGGTTTCAGGTGTCTCGGAAGTACTGGGATGGGAGAGGATTACCACCGCAATGATGATCATGACCATCGCCGCAATGGTTCGCAAACGAACAGGCTCTCGCAGCAATACGCGGCCTAGAATTGCACCACCGACGATCAACACACCCAAGGTGATCGGAACAGAGGCAGCCAACCCGATAGTCCCCAATGCAATTTGAAACGCAGCATTGCCGACAAACTGCCCGATGAGACTGACGACGATAAATCGCGGGATCAGCCTTCGACTGGTTGCCAAAGCCTCGCCTCTGGTCAACATCCAAATCAGAAAAGGCCCCAACACAATGACAGTGGGAGCAGCCTTGACTGCTGACACCAAAAACGGATCCACGGCAACACAGTGACGCAACGCAATATTTGCCATTGTGTACAACACAGCAGCGGACAGCCCGAGCACAACTCCCATCGCATTGCCGACAGGTGGCCTCAACTCACGAGGTGATCTGGTCTCTGGTTGACGAGTTTTTCCGACTGGGGTCTCTGGTCTTGATTCTATCGGTCCACCAGTTTCCTCACCGAGTGCTGCATCACTCGATGCAACACCCTTTGAAACCACATCACTCAGAGAATTTTCCGTTTGCAAAATCTCTGTACAAGCATGGTCTGATTCGGTTTGGACTTCAGGTTCACTCATCCGATGCCGTTGTATTCCTCTGAATGCTAGTTGCAGTTGATGACATGAACTGCGTTTTGGTTCTTTGACTGAAAGCACTAAAGTGTGCTCGGCCGACGCTGCTGACCTCATTGACTGATTTAACGATGCTGAACTGCCCTGCTGAACCTCCCTGCTGAGTCAACTCTGGACAGGCCCCAAATATCTATCATGAGTTGCACCCTCGGCCCAGGTGCTGGATAAGTGAGCGTTGCACTTTAGCGTTGTGGCAAATTCGTCTGAGCTACACCACTGATCACCTGTTGGACGCCGATTTGGGATCAGCCTCAGGCAAAAAACCGTTCCCCGTGGTGACACTCAAGTCTGGCTTAGCGACAACCACGGTGACGTTATCCTGCCCTCCCGATGCATTTGCGAAATCAACAAGGGTGCGGCAGGCGGACTCTGGATCCTCTGTCACAGACAGCACCTCCGCCAGTGTTTCCTCATCAACATACCGGTGCAGGCCATCGCTGCACAGGACAATCAGATCACCCTCTTCCAGATCCACTCTCCGCGCTTCGGCGACCACTTCATCGTTCGAGTTGCCACCAAGCACGTTCCACAGCACGTTACTCCAACGGCTCGTCGACTCGTCCTCTGGCCGCATGCCACCTTTCTCAACCATCTGTCGTGCCAAGGTATGATCCGTAGTTAACTGCTCCACGGCACCGTTGCGATACAAATAGCACCTGCTATCTCCTGCGTGAACCACGAACATTCGCCTCCCGATGCGATGGGCCATGGTCAACGTCGTTCCCATGCCTCTAACCTTCGAATTTCTGGCAGATTCACGAAGGATCTTTGCATTTGCATCCTGCATCAAATCCTGCAGATTCGTAACGAAATCATCTTCGTTCTCATCATCTCCATGAAAGAACCAGTGAACACTGTTAAGTAATCTGTGCACTAGATGACTGATCGCAAGCTGACTAGCCTGTTCCCCGGCAGCATGTCCCCCCATGCCATCAGCCACCAGTAGAATTTCACCTTGGACACGCCCAAAGACTCGTTCGCCCAGTTCAAGCGTTGTTGCTGAGACAAGCATGGACTTGATTAGCTCTGCGATTAGAAACTGATCCTGGTTCGCTTTTCGCACACGGCCACAGTCACTAAGCCCAAAAGTTAACGACGGTATCTGATTGCTGTTCCCCATCTCGTCATCCGTAAGATTCACCAATTTCTGTCTGCCGTCATTGCTGCCGCGAACCAAAGCTCCCGGACGGTTGGGAATCATATCAACTTCAGGTTAGTTTGGATGGGTGTGTCAATCTGACACCTTTTTGTATGCTGCTCGTCCCAAGGGTTAACTGAACCCGTCATCTCATTTACATCGATAAAACGGTCGATCTCGAGTCAACCTCCCAAACTCCATGACTCAGATCACTGACAACTACACGCAAATCCGGGCATGCAGACTGAGATCATCAAATTGCCATGGCTGCAGACGCTATCCTGACAATCATGTTGCAATGACAGGGCAACGCGGCTGCCTACACGCATTTATCGCCGCTGGTGCACCCCGCTCTCAAACACGTTCGAGCTTGACACTCAAAGTCAGCGTCCCAGACGCACCTAAACTCGACCGACGGACATTCATCAACACCAGCTGCCCAACCCACGTTAACGCATGCCAGTTTTTCATCTTGACATTTTAAGTACGCTCGGGCTGCTGCTCGGCGCATGTTTAGCGGCCGGAGTTTTCGCCGACCTTCTTCACCTCCCCAAAGTCACGGCCTATCTCTTGGTGGGCTTACTGGTAGGTCCCAGTATTCTTGACTGGATTCCTGAAGGTCACATTGAACTTTTTGATCCGCTGCTGAAATTGGCAATGGCTCTGGTGCTCTTCAACCTTGGGTGTGAATTCACTTTCACAAAGGTACGAAAGCTTGCAAAACGATGTATGCCACTTTCGTTAGGTGAAATCTTTTTCACTTTCAGTTTTGTGAGCCTGGGCTTGCTCATGTTTGGGTGCACGGGCAGCCAAGCTCTGTTACTGGGTTGCCTTGCTGTCGCGACTGCACCAGCAACCACCATTCTCGTGCTGAAAGAATTCCGCTCAGAAGGTCCAGTCACGGAAAGCACCGGGTTTCTGGTTGCGATGAATAACTTTGCCTGCATCGTGATGTTTGAATTTGCCTTCCTCGCCATCTCACTTATCGAAAACAAACTTGAGATGTCGGTAGGAGAGCAGTTTGGGAGTCTTGTTCTCAACATCGCCGGTTCTGCAGGACTCGGAATCGCGGGTGGGCTTATCGTTAGCTACGGTTGTGGTTTTCTGAACATGAAACGCTGGATCGTGATGCTGGTTGCGGCAGAAACTTTCCTGCTTGGCATCTGCGAGTCCTTTCACATTCCCTACATGATTACATTTTTGATCATGGGAGTCACGGTCGCTAATACATCTGACTACAAATCCAAAATCGTTGATGAACTTGACCACTTGTCGGGCCTATTAGCGGTACTTTTCTTTGCGGCTCATGGAACGGAACTCGATATCAATGCGTTCCTAGCTGCAGGAACCTTGGGCCTGGTATACATCATTTTTAGAATTAGCGGCAAATGGATTGGGGTCTATCTCACGGCACGACTTACCAAACAGCCCATGGAAATTCGAAACTGGCTTGGTAGTTGTCTTTTTGCACAGGCCGGTGCCGCCATTGCCTTGGCAACCATTGCCATGCAACGTGACAAGGAGATGGGAACAGAAATCCAGGCAATCATTCTAGGCTCGGTTGTACTGTTCGAGATCATTGGCCCGCTGTTCATTCGACAATCAGTATTGCGAACCGGCGAGGTACCATTGGCTCAAGCTATTCATCACACCTCACGGACTCCTCTGGAACAAGTTCGCACGGTAATTGACCGTTTTCGAGATGCTGTAAGAGGCACGAGTGCGGCAACGCCACTTGAATCAAAGGTCAACGTCAGCAACCTGATTCGCAAAACAAAAGGCATTCACCAATCTGATAATTTTGACGATGTGATCGGGCACATCGAGCACAGTCATGACAACACTTATCCAGTCATCGATGACCGATCGACGGTCGTGGGTGTAATCCGGTACCCCCTGTTAAGTGATGTAATGTTTGACCACAACGCATCAAACTTGGTCCGCGCTGAAGACCTCGTCAGTGAGACCACTGCGTTGCTTTTTCCTGATGAGCCTGCAACACGAGCCTTCGAATTATTCCAAGCAGAAACCGATGACTGTATTCCCGTGGTCACCCGCAGTGAGCCCCATCAATTACTCGGCGTCGTGCGGCGCAGTGATGTCATGCACGCGTTGATCACACAAAGACGCAAACGAAAACCATCCTGACTCTGATTTATGTTCTTGTCTGCGCACGATCCGGGCTAGGACAGGGTTCGCGACAGCAATCCACATGACTTGCGCTGCAAATGAATGCCCTTATTGCGAGCATTGCAAGGCACACATCTGATCAGCATGCTTTTGCCACGAAACGGACATTTGCCTTCATTTTGTTTGCCAACTACTTCTGCTCATTTCCAAGGATTGGAAAATCAGTCCTTGCTAAATAGCCTCAGCGATGCGACCCTCTGAGCAGTAACTACTTCTACGCTTACATGATTGGGGCATCATGCTGGCACGCTTGAAGACGTTCACGCTTTCCGGCATCGAAGCATTGCCGGTTGATGTCGAAGTCGATATCTCGCCGGCCGCCATGCCAAAAACCATTTTGGTTGGGCTGCCGGATACTGCCGTAAAAGAAAGCACGCACCGGGTCGAGCGGGCGATTGTTAATAGCGGATTTGTGAGGCCGCAGGACCGAGTTGTAATCAACTTAGCCCCCGGTGATCTTCCCAAACAAGCATCGTCATTTGATTTACCCGTTGCTTTGGGTGTGCTAGCCGGCAGTGGACAACTATCTGCGGAGCGGCTCGATGAGTATGCCGTCGTGGGCGAACTGGCGTTGGAGGGAAGTGCACGCCCGATCAAGGGAGCATTATCAATCGCAATCGAGGCAGCAAAAGATGAAGCGATTCGAGGCTTAGTTGTACCCTTTGCAAATGCAAGTGAAGCTGCGGTCGTGGAAAGTTTGCAAGTCATACCCGTACACAGCCTAGCGCAGGCGATTGCCTTCTTCGCTGGTGAATTGGAGGTTAGTGCTGTGCCCTGCGAGCTTGAACGACTTTTCGCCAAGTTCAGTCTATATGACTTGGACTTTGCAGACGTTCGAGGACAGGAGTCAGCCAAAAGAGCGTTAACGATTGCTGCTGCAGGCCGCCACAACTTGGCAATGATCGGGCCGCCTGGCAGCGGTAAGACCATGCTTGCACAAAGAATGCCCACGATTCTTCCGGCTTTATCAGCCGGAGAATCAATTGAAACCACACGTATTTACAGTGTGCTGGGTCAACTACCCGCCGACCAACCCCTCATGGCAC
>Ga0315315_10001805_pt1 | contig 19616 bp, 22 predicted proteins | sample M140m3416metaG_FD_203699 | JGI IMG/M metagenome (GOLD analysis project Ga0315315, IMG submission 203699) | Ammonia-oxidizing marine archaeal communities from Monterey Bay, California, United States - M1 40m 3416 | ecosystem: Environmental > Aquatic > Marine > Intertidal zone | place: USA...
GAGATGCCCATCCCACATTTGTAAATTTACTCAGTAAGAATATTTGTATAGTGTTTTAATTTAAAATTTCTAATTATCTGGGGAGTAACTTAGATGGAAAATTTACAACGTATCATGCTTCTAAATGGGCTTTTGGTTATATTAGTGGCTTCTCTATCTGGCTTTATGCTGCTTTTTCAATTAGTAGGAGGTTTCGAAGTTTGGCCAGGCCATATTATCGAAATACCAGTATATGGGACATCGGAAGGTTGGGTACGAGCGCATACTGGCGGCCTGTTGAATGGAGTACTTGTCATGCTGTTAGGGCTTTCTCTACCACATCTTCGACTAACCGAGACTAAGAACAAAATAATGGCATATGGCTTTTGCTACTGTGCGTGGTCCTTCACAGTGTTTTACTGGGTAGGTAACGCTGTGAGCAACAGAGCGCTAACGTTTGGGGCCAATTCTTTAGGGGAGAGTTCAATGCTTAGTATTATCGGATTCTTACCAGGCGCGCCTAGCGTGTTCATTGTGGTTATACTTTTGGCAATAGCATCTAATGCGTTACTAAGGAAAAGTCAATAATGGGAAATAGACTCGAAGGGAAAACCGCTTTAATTACTGGAGGGAGTAGGGGGCTGGGCAAAGAAATGGCAATTGCCTTTGCGAAAGAGGGTGCAAATGTCGCAGTGGTCAGTCGTAAGTTAAAAAACTGCGTAGTTGTTGCGCAGGAGATAGAACTAATTGGACGAAAAGCGTTGCCGCTGGCATGCCATGTAGGAAAATGGGACGAATTAGAGCCTATGGTGAAAGCCGTCGAAGAGCAATTAGGGTCTATTGATATCCTCGTCAATAATGCTGGTATGTCCCCACTCTATCCTTCTCTCGAAGAAGTCTCAGAGGAACTCTTTGACAAAGTCATAGCTATTAATTTAAAGGCCCCTTTTAGGTTAATGGCGCTAGTCGGTTCTCGCATGAAAAAGGCTAAAATCAGAGGGTCTATAATTAATATTTCGTCGACTGCGTCAGAGACACCTTCTCCTAGCTCGCAGCCCTATGGTAGCGCAAAGGCCGGCTTGAACGCGCTGACACAAGCATATGCACATGCGTATGGTGACGGGGTAAGAGTTAATTGCATCATGGCCGGACCGTTTATGACTGATATTTCAAAAGCCTGGGATATGGCATCTTTTAAGGAACGGGCATCTATATCTGCGAGTGGTCGAGGCGGGGAGCCAGAAGAGATTGTTGGCGCAGCATTGTATTTCGCCAGCGAAGAATCAAGCTTTACAACAGGGGCTACACTTAGGGTAGATGGAGGATGGGCTGGAGACGGAGAGTGAGGTCTACAATTTAAGTGTTCATGGATACTAAACAATCTCAGAAAGTGACTAAATCTTTCGATCTCGAACCGGAGATCGAAAGAACTCTACAGAGAATTACAACAGCGCGAAAAGAAAAACCGTATTCCGTGTCTAAACCAGAAGTACTGTGTGAACGTCTTTCCGCTTTTCTTAAAAAGAAGGGAGTTCGGGACATAAAAATTACAAACTTGAAGCGTCTGGCCGGCGGTGCTTCAAAAGAACAATTTGAGTTTGAACTGGAGGCCAATGGCAAGCCTTGCAGGCGTTACGTCCTCAGATTAGAACCAGTTGAAGGTGTAGCCATTACGAGTCGCCAGCGAGAAATGGAAGCGCTACAGTTGGCGAGTGCACATGTCCCTGTTCCTAAAGCTCTGTGGGTTGATGTTGATGGCTCAATGCTTGGGCGACCTGCATTGATTACTGAATTTGTGAACGGGGTGACTAAGCCTAGTAACTCCGATTCGAATGTCACGGGTTTTGGTACGGTCTTAGGAAAAGATTTACGAAGTCGATTGGTCGTACATTTTATAAACCATCTTAGCTCCATTCATGCAATTGATATCAACGATCCCATTCTTGAATCGTTTCAGATCCCAAATGCAGATCCAAAGCAAGCAGCTCGATGGCAAGTCAATTGGTGGACAAAGGTATGGCATAGTGACGCGCTTCGAGGGATACCTATATTAGGCTTGGCGGAAAGTTGGCTTAAGCAAAACCTTCCCGACACCGCCGAATTAGTTTTGGTTCATGGTGATTATCGAACAGGGAATTACCTGTTCGACGAACATCATGCCGAGATCACAGCAATCTTAGATTGGGAATTTGTACATATAGGCGATTATCATGAAGATTTAGCTTGGACTTTCTTACGCCTTTGGAGTCACAGCGAAAACAATGTACTTCTCGCTTCTAGTTTGCTTCCCGCTCGCGAACTAGCAAATCTTTATACTGAAAATTCCGGACGCCGTATAGATGAAAATATCCTACATTTTTACCAAGTGCTTTGTCTCTACAAATGCAGCGTAATTTGTTTGGGTAGCGGACTTCGAGCAGCTCACGAGGCACATAATCATCAAGACGCTTTAATGAGTTGGCTTGCCCCAGCTGGCTATGTTTTTATTAACGAATTGATCGATGTAATCGAAAAAGGACCCCATTTATGAACCCGTCAATAGAGCTCCGAATTCGTACTATGATGAGAGCATTAACCGAAGTCATTATACCAGCTATAGATAGTCAGAATCCTCTAGCGATGGAGCAAGCTAACCTTCTTTTAGGGCACTTACAGGTGCTAAATCAGCATCAAGGTCGAGAAAAACAGATTGAAGAGATCGAGCACTCTGCCCTGAATGAGTTGTCGCATGCGCTCGTGGAAGTATGTGATGGCGGACATACTACTAGTGCAGCGTTGAGTACAATCCGTGAGTTGCCGCAAGGTGTGAATACAAACGAATTAGCGCATGCTATTGAGGAGCTCGTAATTAGCATTGGTGTGGACGGCAGTATTCCTTGTAAACGAAAGTGTAAAAAGTTAGTAATAGAACATGCTCGCAGCTCAGTTTTACGCGCGAGGATCTGGTTTAAGTCGATGAATTTTGACCACAATCCCGATGTTTTACCTAGTACTGAATCGCTGTTCACATAAAATTAACGCCGAACCGTTAATTGTGGCTAATACGAGGTGTAACCATGCGCCAACTATATCCTGAACTTGGTTTTTTCGCTCTTGGCGGGCATATAGCAGACCCCCAGCCACTAATAGAGGATGTTCAATTCGGAGAAAGACTAGGTCTGGGATCTGTCTGGCTTTCTGAAAGGCCAGGTTCCAAAGATATTGGCGTCTTATGTGGTGCGGCCGCGGCGGCGGCGCCGAAACTATCGATAGGTGCGGGGTTAATAGCAAACCTCCCTGCTCGGAACCCCATGATTACGGCGTCTTTCGCCTCTACTATGGCTCTTCTAACTACCGGAAAATTTAGCCTAGGAATTGGCCGAGGGCAGGATAGACTTGCGGATATGCTTTGTGTTCCCCGGTCTAATCTGAAGGTTATAGAGCGCTATCTTGCCACAATGCGTGCGCTTTGGCGCGGAGATAGTGTTGACGCAGCGTACGATGGGTGGTCATTGAAAAATGCAAACTTAGGTATCATCCTAGAAGCGCCACCACCCGTGTATATGGGTGCTGTCGGAGACAAAGCCTTAGAGTGGGCTGGGAAAAATGTGGATGGCGTCATTTTATTTTCTTGCCTTAACGCAGCCGCTGTCTCACGTAGCGTTTCAATAGTGCGCGAAGCCGCAGAAAAAGCCGGGCGAGACCCAGGAGGAGTCGAAATTAACGCCGTGGCTGTCACTGCCTGTGATGTGTCGGAAGAGAAAATGCTGAACTACGTTATTCGTCGGATGAATACATACTTCATGTGGCCCGTGATTGATATGCTCTGCGATATTAACAAATGGGATAGAACGATCGCTAATAAAATAAGGGCCGCTGTACTGAAAGACGCAGAAGATATGACTGGTGCGTTGGGAGACGAAGGAGCTTCACGTAATTTTACCCATTTGAAGCGAATGTATGATTTATATCCTCAGGATTGGCTAAGTGAATGTAATGCTATTGGATCAGCAGATAATGGAGCCCATTATATAAAGTCGCTCTTTGATGTGGGGGTCGACAAAGTGTTGTTGCACGGCAGCCCGCCAAAAGATTTTGAATCATTAGTAGGTGCTTGGTCGCACGTTAGGTAAAATGGCGACTAATAATTCAGGTAGATTGAGTTGTACCATTTTGTAAGGATGGGTAATGTTCTAGCCACTAAGTCCGCCGATTGTTTGAATGTCATTAACAAGAATGGCTAGGGTGATCAGGATCGCACCTTTTCCGCATTACACTTGGGAGTATGGAAATCGGATATTTATGTACATTATTTAACATAATATACATTATGCGAAGTTTTATATTTATGTACTGCCGTAAGGTGAAGCGTTTTATGCTTTAATACCAACACTAGAACTTAAAGAAAATTTCTTATGCTCACGATTCCATTGGTTATTTCAGGTTTGCTTGTTGGTGCTATGCTAGGGTTAACTGGTGGTGGTGGTTCGCTTTTAAGCGTGCCAGCCTTAATTTACTTTGCAGACCTTCCGGTAAAAAATGCGGTCGCTAACTCACTCGCAATAGTAACAATTACAAGTTTTTTCGCACTGCTTCTAATGGCAAAGCGAAAAAATATTGATTGGCGCGTAGGTATAATATTTTCCAGTATCTCTGTTCTAGGAGCATTTCTCGGTGCTAAATTAGCTGTGTTCGTGCCTGCATTGGTTATCCTGATGCTATTTTATTCCGTAATGTTAATGAGCGGTTTTAGTATGCTAAAAAAGGCTATGCTTAAGCCGCAGATCACAAAACGTCCAAATATAAGCATCTTTAAATTGGCATCGTTAGGCGTAGGTTTAGGTGTGTTTACTGGCTTAGTAGGCGCGGGTGGTGGTTTCCTCGTAGTACCGGTATTAATTATTTACGCTGGACTAGCTGTGAAGGTCGCTGTGGGGACATCATTATTGGTTGTCAGCTTCAAATCATTGGCAGCATTCATTGGTTACAGTAGTCACGCCGTTATCGACTACTCTCTTATCGGTTACTTAACGGCGCTTGCAGCACTAGGTGCTATGGCTGGTGTCTTAATAGGTTCGCGTATCAGTGAATCTAGACTTCAGATTCTTTTCGGATTGACCATATTTATTAGCGCAATTTTGTTATCAGCTTATGAAATCATTAATTGGCTCGATACAGTCTATGTCATACCACCGTACTTTTCTGGAGGTATATTAGTCTTATTTTACTCAGCTATCATCTTAGTGTTTCGCAAGCGAATATCCAAAACCTGAGTGGGTAGAATATTTATGATTCAAGCGTAATTGTAGTATGGTATGAGTGTGTTCTTTTAACACTAGACGTCCACTCGGGCTGACTTTTATATGGGAGGGTATGTTATGAATAGCGCATATGTTTTAGCTTCAATAGGCGGCCTGTTGATCGGGCTGTCAGCAATTTTATTGATGTATTTTAACGGAAAAGTTCTAGGTGTCAGTGGGATCGCCAGTAATCTCGTGTCTTCTACTCCAAGCAGTAAAATGTGTTCTGCATCGTTCGTGATCGGAATTCTACTTTCAGCGGCGATAGTTAAGCAAATAAACCCAGCGTGGGTTCCGGGAGCCTTAGATATAGGCCTACCACTGCTTTTTATCGCAGGAATTTTTGTAGGAGTTGGGACACGTTTAGGTAATGGATGCACCAGCGGGCATGGTGTTTGTGGGATTGCTCGATTATCAAAGAGAAGCCTGTCAGCGACCATGACTTTCATGCTGGTTGCGATTTGTACCGTGTATATAATCAATATTTTTTCGGGAGCATTGGCGTGAAAGTGTTAACATATTTCTTGGTAGGCTGCGTCTTTTCTGCCGGCCTTGTAGTTTCAGGAATGACTCAACCTTTAAAAGTGATCGGCTTTTTAGATATCTTTGGTTCGTGGGACCCTTCACTCGCCTTTGTGATGGGAACAGCTGTGATAACTACTTTAGTGGGCTACCGCATAGTGTTTTTAAGTGCAAAACCATTGTGCGAAGAGGGTTTTAAGCTGCCAACTCTCCAACACATTGATATGCGCTTAATAATAGGAGCTGTCCTTTTCGGCATAGGATGGGGGATCTCCGGTCTGTGTCCGGGGCCGGCACTAGCGTCGCTTGTAGCTGGTTCTATTGGTATCTATGTTTTTGTAATTGCTATGTTTCTAGGCTTTTTTATAGTCCCAAAACTTATTAAATAAGACAGGGAGGGAAATGCACCCTCCCCTAGCACAAACTGACCGTCTGATATTAATTTATTGCCAATAGGTCCATAAATTCGTGCACTGGCTTAGCTTCGAGCTTATCTGGGTTTAGGCATAGTTCCATTATTTTTTCACTCTTCCAGCTTGGGAACCGCGTCTGCAGATTACTTGAAAATTTCTTTTCAAGTAATGGTATACCGTCACCTCGACGACGTCGGTGACCAATTGGGTACTCGACTTCCACTTTCTCAGTACTTGACCCATCTTTGAAAAACACCTGTAATGCATTAGCTATGGAGCGTTTTTCAGGATCATGGTATTCGGCTGAGTATCTCTTGTCTTCAATGACATCCATTTTATCGCGAAGTTCGTCAATCCTAGGGTCGCTCAAATGGAAGTCATTCTCGTAGTGTTCAGCCACGAGATCGCCATGTATCAGAGGAACTGCAATCATATACTGCAAGCAGTGGTCGCGGTCCGCAGGATTTGCCATAGGCCCGACTTTACTGATGATTCGTATCGCTGATTCATGAGTGGTGACTTGAATTTTCTCTATCTCATCTAAGCGATTTTTAATTTCGGGGTGCAGTCTCACCGCTGCTTCTGCCGCAGTCTGTGCGTGAAATTCGGCAGGAAAAGATATCTTGAAGAGTACGTTCTCCATCACGTAACTGCCGTAATCTCTTTGAAACTTAAATTTATCACCCTTAAATAGGACATCATAGTAGCCCCATGTTGGTGCGCTTAGGACGGTAGGGATACCCATTTCACCTTTCATAGTCATCATGGCAAGCCGGACTCCTCGTGAGGTAGCATCGCCAGCAGCCCAGGATTTTCTAGAACCTGCATTCGGTGCGTGGCGATATGTACGCAAAGAGCAGCCATCAACCCATGCTTGGGAGACGGCATCTATAATTTGATCTTTTGTCCCTCCTAGCATTTTAGTGACGACCGCAGTACTAGCCACTCGTACTAAAAGTACATGATCTAACCCAACGCGGTTGTAACTATTTTCAAGCGCTAAAACACCTTGTATTTCATGAGCCTTAATCATCGCTGTCAAAACATCACGCATGGTTAACGGTTGCTTCCCTTGCGATACTGCCAATCTACTTAAGTAATCTGCGGTCGCTAATATGCCCCCAAGATTGTCTGAAGGGTGTCCCCATTCTGCAGCTAACCAAGTGTCATTGTAATCAAGCCACCTAATTATGCACCCTATATCCCAAGCAGCTTTGACAGGATCCAACTCGTGCGAAGTACCCGGCACTCGCGCTCCGTCTCTCACTGACGTTCCTGGCACGATCGGCCCGAGGTGCTTCGTGCATTCTGGAAACCGCAGAGCGAGTAACCCACATCCCAAGGTATCCATCAGACAGTTTCTTGCGGTGTCGTATGCTTCCGAGCTATCTATGTCGTAATCCGATACATAATTTGCTATGTCTACAAGTTCTTGGTCGGGGGCTGGTCGGTCAGTTAAGTCAACGTTGGCGCTCATTAAGCTCTCCATTTAATTTGAGTAAAACAATTTTTGTAATATTTGTATGCTAGGGTCTCACTAGTATTCAATGATAAGTTACACTCGGTCCTTTATGTCGACCCAGTCGGAGGATTCTGGCCCAGTATAGTCTGCGCTAGGTCGAATTATTCTATTGTTGGAGCGTTGTTCCATAATGTGTGCCGCCCACCCGGTGAGTCGGGAGCAAACAAAAATTGGTGTAAATAATTTAGTAGGAATATTCATAAAGTGGTACGCCGACGCATGATAAAAGTCTGCGTTAGGGAAAAGTTTTTTCTCTCTCCACATCACTTCATCTACCCTCTCTGAAACTGGGTACAAGACAGTATCTCCTGCTTCTTCGGACAATTTCTTTGCCCATTCTTTGATGATACTGTTCCTCGGGTCCGACTCTTTGTAAATAGCATGGCCAAATCCCATAATTTTAGCTTTTTCCTTTAACATGCCCATCAATTCAGTCTCTGCCTGTTCTGGAGATGACCAATTTTCAATCAACTCCATAGCCGCCTCATTAGCGCCTCCATGAAGTGGGCCTCTCAAGGAGCCTATTGCTCCAGTCACCGCGGAATGTATGTCGGACAAAGTTGATGCGCATACACGACCTGTAAATGTAGAAGCGTTAAATTCATGTTCAGCGTAAAGGATAAGGGAAACATTCATAACTTGCTCGTGCAGTTCGGATGGCTTCTCTCCTAGCAGACAGTTAAGAAAATGACCACCAATCGAATCGTCTTCAGTATCAGTGTCAATGCGCACACCATCGTGACTATAACGATACCAGTAAGTAATAATTGAAGGGAAAATAGCGAGCATTCGGTCAATTCGATCACGCTGCTGGGAGAATTCTGTTTCGGTTTCAAGGTTTCCGAGCATAGAACAGCCGGTTCTCATGACGTCCATTGGGTGGGCTGTTTTTGGTATTAACTCCAATACTGATTTAAGCTCAGTCGGTAACCCACGCATTCCTTTCAGTCTAGCCTTATACTTATCTAACTCATCTTGTGTCGGTAGACTGCCATACAGTAATAGGTAGGCAACTTCCTCGAATTGAGCCTTTTCAGCAAGAGTTTCAATTCCATAGCCTCTATAAGTCAATCCTGCTCCCGTTTTACCGACTGTGCAAAGTGCCGTCTCGCCCGCACTCTGGCCTCTGAGCCCAGCTCCGCTTAATTTTTTTTCCGTCATGTTAATTACTCCGTAATACTATTGGTAATTCAATGCTTTAAAGGCTAATCTGCTTTAAAAAGGTCGTCCAGTTTTCGTTCGAATTCGTGATAGTTCAAATACTCGTATAACTCACTTCGGGTTTGCATCGAGTCGACAAGCCCTTTCGCATGACCTACTTCAAGTATGGTGCGGTAGGTAGTTTCCGCGGCTTTATTCATTGCCCTAAAAGCGCTTAGAGGATAGAGAGCTAAACTGACTCCTACCTGACGGAGCTCTTCCAACGAGAACAGTGGTGTAGCCCCAAACTCAGTTATGTTAGCTAAGATCGGAACTTCGAGGGCAGAAACAAACGATTGGTATTGGTCTAGCTCGGTAACTGCCTCCGCAAAAATCATATCCGCCCCCGCTTCAATAAAAGCACTAGAGCGCTCAATTGCAGAATCTAGACCTTCTACTGCCAGAGCATCTGTACGAGCCATAATGACAAACGAGTCATCATATCGCGCATCAACCGCCGCCTTAATTCTGTCCACCATCTCATTTGTAGATACGATAGCTTTGTTGGGGCGATGGCCGCAACGTTTTTGAGAAACTTGGTCTTCCATATGCATCGCCGCTGCGCCTGATTTAATCATAGCTTTAGTGGTACGCGCGATGTTAAACGCACCACCCCAACCAGTGTCTGCATCAACAAGTAATGGCAGTGCGCACGCCTCTGTTATGCGACTCACATCTTCTACTACATTATCTAAAGAGGTCATTCCCAAATCCGGAAGGCCATAAGAAGCGTTCGCCACACCGCCGCCCGAAAGATAAATAGCTTTGTGTCCAATCTGCTCAGCCATTAAAGCGGTATAAGCATTTATTGTCCCGACAACCTGCAGAGGAGAATTCTCTCTCAATGCATCACGAAATTTCAGCCCTGCTGCAGTCATGTAAAAACCTCACGTTATCAATATTTACTGGGAATTAGTGTGCCATATACACGGAGTGTGTTCAGCGGTCTAATCCGTGACTTCCCTAAACTCTTTTTGTTGTGCGGTATTGTATAACAGATGAGACATTACAGCACCCAGTGGACAGATTTGTTGACTTATACTATGGTTTTCCTGCCTTTGGAGCTTTGGCTAGCGGAAATAATCGGTAAAAGTTCTCGGTTGTTATTTCCCCAAATTTTTCACTATCACAATTGCGCAACTCGGCAAGATATTCGGCAGTATGGAGAACATATGCTGGTTCGTTCTGCTTACCTCTTTTGGGTACCGGCGCTAACCAAGGCGAATCGGTTTCAACGAGCAGCCTATTAGCAGGTATTTGCTTCGCCACTTCCTTAAGCTCTGTGGCATTTTTGAAGGTCACGATCCCTGAAAATGAAATATAAAAACCAAGATCGATAGCAGCTTTTGCTGTCTCCCAGTCTTCTACAAAACAATGCATTACCCCACCGACTTGCTCTGCTTGTTCATTGCGCAGAATTTCAATCAGATCCCTAGCAGCATCTCTACAATGTATTATGAGAGGCTTATTACATTCTTTCGCAGCGTTAATGTGATTTCGCAATCGAGATTTTTGACTCTCAGGAGTCTCATCATTCCTGTAGTAATCAAGCCCTGTCTCCCCCACGGCCACCACCACTTCGGAATCACAATGCATTAAGATTTGCTCTACAGAAGGATCTTTAACCTTACTTTCAGTATTAGGGTGGACTCCGACGGATGCCGATACATTTTGATATTTTTCTGCAGTCGCAAGTACAGTGGGAAACGATTCAAGATCAACTGAGACACATAGCATGTGCTCTACCCCAGCCTCAGACGCCCTTAGGACGATATCGTCAATATTACCAATATCCTCGCTAATAAGTGGAAGATGACAATGTGAATCAACAAGTCGCATATTATTCTCTGGTTATAAAGGAGATAAATACCTCCTCAATTATATCCTGTGCACGCACTCCTTGCGACCTATGGAGCAGTTCACGTGAAGTCCTTATCAAGTCGCCAAGTTCAAATAACTTCACTTCGCTATTTTTTTCAGACAAATAGATTATTTTCTCAGAGGAGGCTTTACATAACTTCAAGTTCAATGGGAGTTGCTGAAAAATTGCAAGTAAAGTGGTACTAACGACTACCTCTAACGCGTCAAGGAACCCGTCTATTCCAGTACTAGCGTAATTTTTAGCAATTTCGATGGCATTGGAGTTACCATGAGATAATGACACTAAGTCAGCAAGTATCTCATCAAAAAGAGATGTTGTGTCGTTGTCGTGATTAATTCCTTTAAGTATTTCTAACGGACCACCAAAAAGTGTTGTAGGGTGATTATCTAGTGACGAAGATGATATGGAGAGCTTATCACTCAACCACGCCGACACAATCTCCCAATTGGGCTGAGGGATTCTCAAATTAAGACATCTGGATCGAATTGTGGGCAGTAAGTGTCCGGCACTGCTCGCTACTAACATAATTAGAGCACCCTCAGGAGGTTCTTCTAGTATTTTAAGTAGAGCGTTGGCACTGTTGGTGTTCATCTTTGTTGCTGGATGTATCAGTGTGATCTTATGCGTTCCATAATGGGGCTTATAGCTATAAAACTCGTTCACTGCTCTTATTTGATCAATATTTATATTTTTCCCCACGTCGGTTGGACAGATACTCAATAGATCAGGATTGCTGAAATTCTCGAAGGTAGAACAGCTCGCGCAGGAATCACATGGACTGCGAAGCTCAGATTTGTCCATACAGAGTAATGTTTTCGCAAAGTGTTGACAAAACAAAGTTTTCCCAGTCCCAGGAGGTCCACTTACAATGTACGCATGCGCTAACCGATCCGTGAGGACATCCTGCCACAATTGTTCCGTCGCTTCTTTTAGCCAAGGTAAATTCATCAGTTGCTAAATTTTTCCTTTAGAACTAGTTCAATCCTATCACTTACCTCTACCAACGATTGCGACGCATCTATGACACAGAATCGCTTAGGTTCTAGTCGTGCTCTATTAAGATATGATTCTCTAATTCGTTCAAAAAAATCTCGATTTTGCTCTTCGAAGCGATCGGTTTTCCCTCTACTCTCAATTCGTTTAAAACCCACTTCAACTGGCGCATCGAGAAGCAAGGTTAAGGTTGGAACGAAAAATGGTGAAATTAAGTCTGTAGCGGATTTTATGATAGACATATCGAGCCCTCTTCCGGCTCCTTGATATGCGTATGTTGCGTCAAAAAATCGATCGCAAACAACACAATTCCCAGAGGCTAACGCTGGAGAAACAACTTCCGCGAGGTGCTGAGCACGAGCGGCAAGAAGTAAGAATAGCTCAGACACGGGACTCATTGCGTCATTTTGCGTCGATAGGAGTATGTCGCGAACTTTTTCCCCTATAGCCGTCCCCCCTGGTTCTCGAGTAATGACGACATTGCGACCATTATTCTCTAAGAATCTCTTAACAACCCGTATGGCTGTAGACTTTCCTACACCTTCTATACCTTCTAGTGTAATAAACTCATAATTATTCATTTATTGCTTCCTACCCGATACTTTTCTACAGCCACCTGATGCTCCTGTAACTTAGCTGAAAATTGATGGGTACCGTCCCCCTTTGCGACAAAGTAAAGTTCATTTCCGTGCTCAGGATTAAACGCGGCATTGATAGAGATTTTACTAGGATTTGTTATAGGAGTTAAGGGAAGACCAGACCTTGTATATGTGTTGTATGGGGTATCCTTACGTAAATCTTCTTTAGTCAACGGACCACTCCTATCGGGCCCACGGCCATATATCACGGTCGGATCAGCTTGAAGACGCATACCTAAACTTAATCTTCGCACAAATACGCCTGAAATAGTTTTTACTTCGTCTATTAAGGCAGATTCTTTCTCTATTATCGAAGCTAAAATCAGACCTTCATATATGCTCATGTGTGACGACTCGTTCGACCTTGAAGCCCAGGCCTGTGTCAAGACCTTGCACATCCTAAGAGCTGCCCTCTTTAGTATCTGTATATCTTTTGTACCTGGCGCGAAGAAATAAGTATCGGGATAAAACCTACCTTCCATATGCTGGGATTTAAAACCACACGTAGGGAGGTTAGCGTCAAATAGATTAATATTATAATTAATATTTATATTAGTAGACACGATTCCTTCGGTTTGTTTTAGCTGCTTTATATAGTGGCTCGCACGCTTTCCTTCAATAAGCGTTACGCTAAATAATTTAGAATCACCTATGGTGATTTTATTAAGTATACCCTCCGCAGTATCTCCTTGCGCCACTGTATATACACCGGCTTGCAGCGATTCTTCTAAATTCAGAAGTTTAATTCTAATTCGCATTGGTAATGCGGTGTCGATCAAGCCTAGATCCATCATAGTCTCGATGACAACCGTAGCACTGGCGCCAGGGGCAATTTTCAGTTCTAACTCGCCATCTACTGATATCGGTGACTGCAAGGAGAGGTTTGCCAACATGCCGAAAAGTAAAATACTAAGTATTGCGAACGCTATGTATTTTTGGAAAAAGGAGTAAACCGAAGACGACTTCACCGAGGGTAACCGATAGTCATCAGTTGTAACTAGGCCTCGCTTTGGTTGTTCTCAAAATCTTCTAGTTGCACTTCACACAGCTCGAAAGACAAGAGTTCCGTTGGTCCCACCGAAGCCGAAGGAATTCGATAACGCGACTTTTATGGGCATATCTCTTGCGGAATTTGCCACATAGTCTAAATCGCAATCTGGGTCCGGGTTCTCAAGGTTAATCGTTGGCGGCGCTATTTGTTCTTTTAACGCAAGGATTGAATAGATCGCTTCTGCTCCGCCTGCCGCCCCTAGCATATGGCCGACCATTGATTTTGTGGAGCTCATGACTAAATCATAAGCATGGTCGCCGAATACTGATTTAACTGCTTGCGTCTCAGCGAGGTCTCCTGCAGGCGTCGAAGTACCATGAGCATTGATATAACTTACATCCTCAGGATTAATTTTTGCATCCTCGATGGCTAACCTCATGCAGTCTGCAGCCCCAGCCCCATTAGGCGCCGGTGCGGTCATGTGGTGAGCGTCACTGTTCATACCAAAACCTATTAATTCTGCATATATTTTAGCTCCGCGACTTTCAGCATGCTCTAATGATTCGAGCATTACTACTCCAGCACCATCGCTAAGTACAAATCCATCACGCTCAAGATCCCAGGGCCGACTCGCGCTACGCGGATCATCGTTACGCGTCGAAAGTGCTTTAGCCGAAGCAAAGCCTCCAATTCCAGTCGGACATGTAGAATATTCGGCGCCACCCGCAATAATAGCGTCTTGTTCGCCCCGCTCTATGGTTCTAGCCGCAAGTCCGATGCAATGCGCCCCCGTAGAACACGCAGAAACAACTGCATAGTTAGCGCCCTTTATGCCATATCTTATCGATAGATGTCCCGACACCATATTAATGATGTTACTGGGTACAAAAAACGGCGATATACGCCGAGGCCCGCCATCCACGAATGATTGATATCCTTTTTCGATACCGGGCAAGCCCCCTATGCCGGAGCCTATAATTGTCCCTATCCGCTTGCAATTTGATTCGGATACTTCCAAGCCCGAGTCTTGTATAGCCTGAATCGCAGCAGCTAACCCGTAATGGATAAATGGGTCCATTTTTCGCGCATCTTTTACTGAGATATCATAATCGGCAACGTCAAAATCTTTGATTTCCCCCGCAATAGTAGTAGCAAACCCAGAGGCGTCAAATGACTCAATCGGAGCAATTCCACTTACACCCTCTTTTATATTTTTCCACGACTTATCGACGGTACTTCCATTTGGGGCAACCATTCCTAAGCCTGTGACTACAACACGATGATTCAAACTATATTATCCTTCTCTATCAATTAGCAGACGGAACCAACCACTTAATCACTACGCAGTTTCCCCGCATGTTCAAAATTGAAAACTATCTAACGACGGTTTAAACATGGCTATTAACGTAGTCCACAGCTTGCTGAACAGTAGTAATAGTTTCAGCATCTTCATCAGGAATTTCAGTCTTAAATTCTTCTTCTAACGCCATTACTAACTCGACGGTATCGAGAGAATCAGCACCTAGATCGTCTACAAACGACGCCGCACTGGTGACGTCGTCTTCCTTAACGCCTAGTTGTTCAACGACTATTTTTTTCACTCGTTCTTCGACAGTACTCATTGTTATGTAATCCTCCGATTAAGGCCACCAAAGATGTGGCGGGTGTTAGTGTAGTGTAAACTAGGCAAACTGCAAGCCACAGCCCTCAGTTTGTTAAAGTTTTTCTGATTTGTTATGTAATAATATATGCTATTTTAACACTCATTTGGTGTTAAAGCATATGCATTCCTCCGTTAATATGCAGAGTTTCTCCAGTAATGTAACTGGCATCATCAGATGCTAGGAATCGTACTGCGGCAGCTATTTCTTTCGCCTCCCCCATCCTTCCAGCTGGGATTTGGCTAAGCGCGGCGTCTCTCTGAGGCTCTGTTAATTTCCCAGTCATGTCAGTATCGATAAAACCAGGAGAGATAGCGTTCACAGTGATGCCTCGACTAGCGACCTCACGAGCCAAAGACTTAGTAAATCCAACAACTCCAGCTTTCGCGGCAGCATAATTCGCTTGTCCGGCGTTTCCTGAATGAGCAACAACTGAAGTAATGTTTATTATCCGGCCAAACCTCTGTTTAACTAATGGTTTCAAGAAGTGCCGTGTCAACAGGAAAACAGAATTTAGGTTAGCAGTCAGAACATCGCTCCATTCATTAAGTTTCATACGTAACATTATGTTATCTCTCGTTATTCCCGCATTATTGACAATGATAGATGGTGTCAATCCTAGGTTATTTATTTCGTCACAAAACACATTGATTGAGCTTTCATCCATCACGTCCAAGATTAACCCTTTATGTCCCGGATGATTACGCTCTATCTGATCCGCTCCGTCTCGCGAGGTCGCAGTACCTATCAATTGATAATTAGCCGCTACTAGACTGTCGGCTATTGCCGCCCCAATACCTCTACTTGCTCCGGTTACCAACGCTACTCGTTTTTCGCTCATCCTTTAGGCCCTACAGTTAGTTTTTTATTTTCCGATTCTATGACGTCACGGCTCGTTAAGGGAATACAATTTATCGAGGCTTCGGAGCGTTTTACTAGAGCTGTTAGTACTTTCCCTGGCCCACACTCGTAACAGTCTGCGTACCCTAAGTCTGCCAAGTACTCTACAGTATTATCCCACTTTACAGACGAATATAATTGTTGCTTGAGGACAGAGCGGATCTCACTGGGATCCTGATGTGGTTTCACATCAACGTTGTGCACTACAGGAATTCTTGGACTTCGAATCTCGATAGACGACAAATGTTCCATAAACACCTCTGCAGCGGGGATCATTAATCGACTGTGGGCAGCGACGCTAACAGGAAGTTCCAATGCTCTTTTAGCGCCTGCCGCCTTTGCCTGTTCACACGCCTTTGCTACAGCACTTTTTTCGCCAGATATGACAATTTGTCCTGGAGCATTGAAGTTGGCACAATCACAGATTCCAATAGAACTAACGGCCTTACATATATCTTCGAGCGGTTCTTTAGCAAGCCCAATGACTGCAGCCATCCCTCCCTTACCAGTGGGACTACTCTCTTGCATTAATTTACCTCTTGTAGCAACTAGCTTTACCGCATCTGAGTAGTTGATGGCACCAGCACAGACTAGAGCTGAATACTCTCCGAAGCTATGGCCGCACATGATACTTGGTAAGTGGCCTCCGCATTTTTTCCAAATATCCCAAGTAGCAACACTAGCCGCCAACAAAGCGGGTTGGGTGTTTTCCGTGGCGTTAAGAAGCTCTATAGGACCATCCGAAACCAATTTCCATAGGTTAAATTTCAACACTTCAGATGCTTCTTGAAATCTGCTGCTGACCGCTGGAAATTCACGACTCAACTCGGCCATCATTCCGATCGCCTGAGATCCCTGTCCTGGGAATAGAAAAGCATAGTTTCCAGACATTTTTACTTTGTCTCCTCGGCATCTTTGTCCATTAACGTATTCTCTAAAACTGTCGCGATCATCTTTGGCACATCTTTGTCTGCCTCCTGCAAAGCGACTCCTATTGCATGACTAAATGATGCCGCATCGGCTCCACCGTGACTTTTCACTACAGTTTTTTGTAAACCAAGCATACTTGCTCCGTTATAGGCACCGGGATCTGCTCGCCTCTTTAACGATTTCAGTGTTGGCATAGCACAAAGCGCTCCCAACTTAGTCATCCAATTTCGTCGAAACTCTTCTTTAGCAACCGTAGTTAGCATTCGTGCTGCGCCTTCACTAGCTTTTAGCGCAATATTTCCCACAAATCCATCGCAAACAATCACATCGAACATTCCAGTAAAAATGTCATTTCCCTCCGCGAACCCAATATAGTTTAAGTCACTAGCGGAAAGCATCGAAGCAGCCTTTTTAACGTACTCGTTTCCTTTAATTTCTTCTTCTCCGACATTAAGAAGACCAATTTTAGGGTTTTTTCTGCCGCCCAAAGTTGCTGCGAGGACAGAACCCATGATCGCAAATTGGAGTAATTTGTCTGCATCACAGTCTACGTTAGCACCCAGATCTAATACATAAGTGGGAGTTTTGTTACTCGGCATTTCGGAGCAAATCGCGGGTCTGTCTAGACCTGGTAACATATGAAGTACGAATCTCGCAATTGCCATCAACGCACCAGTATTTCCGGCACTCACGCAAGCATCACATTCGCCGTTCTTAACAAGATCCAAAGCCACTCGCATAGACGAATCACGCTTATTACGCAGCGCTGCAGCGGGCTTCTCATCCATCAATACGACCTCACTAGCCTTTTTCAACTCTAAACGGCTACTACCTCTGTACTTAGACGAACGGTAGAAAGGCAGCATTACCTCCTCTTGTCCTACTAGTTGAATTTCCAGATCTGAATACTTGTCTAGAGAAAGAGTGGTCGCAGCTACAGTTATCGAGGGACCATAATCTCCGCTCATACCATCGACACTAAGACGTATACTCACCTGTTGGTCCACCTAATACTACTTATGGTGTTACGCAAACACTGATAGAGGAAGCACCGCGGGGCACCCACGAAATAAGGCAACTTTATCGCTTTAATTTAATCTTTTACATCAACTACTTTTTTTCCGCGATAGTAGCCGTCTGCTCCAACATGATGACGGCGATGAGTTTCCCCCGTCGTTGGGTCCTCGGATAGTGAGGCGCTCTTAAGACTGTCATGCGATCTACGCATGCCACGTCTTGAAGGAGTTGATTTATTCTGTTGTACCGCCATTATTTTTCAAGCCTCATTTTAAAGTTAGTTTTTATCGCCAGTGTCTATCAGCTCACGCAAATGAGCAAATGGTCTGCGAACATCGGATATCTCTTCACCAGAAGGATAGTGGTCGATAGCACCACACGAGCTCACATCTTCATGCTTGGGGATCATAGGAATAGCTAGTAAAAGTTCATCCTCGACCAACCCCAGAACGTCTAGTTTACCATTATTAGCATAAAAAATATCCCTACTGTCATCGAGGGATAAGTTTTTAGTGCTTTTATCGACATTCTCACAAATAGAAAATTCACTAGATTTACTGATCTCAAACTCAACCAACTCTAAACAGCGCTGGCACTCAGCGCTGACTGCAGCAGACACATTGGCATTTAGAGTCACTTCACCGTGTTCATTCTGTTCAAAAGAAAACTTTACCGACACATCGCTCACTAAACTAAAAATGCCTTTGTGCCGAGTAAATGAATTTCGTTCAAGTATTCCTGTGAATAATCCCCCACGCGAGACATATTTATTATAGTCAATCATCTTTGGAAGCATCGCGTGCATGACTTATTATAAACTTTTTACAGGAGCGGTAAAGATGGATAGGGTTAGTAAACCACAGTAGTTATCACGAACAAATTATGACCAAATCAGAATCAATTAACGTTGTCCTCGCATCGTCATCGCCTAATCGTGAGGCGCTTCTACGCAGGCTAGGCCTACCTTTTAAAGTGTGCCACCCATGCGTTGATGAAACTCGACACCCTTCCGAGAGTGTTAAGAATACCGTTACGCGCTTATCTAAAGAAAAAGCCTTAGCCATAAGAGCAAAAAGTAATGAAATCGTAATAGGAAGCGATCAACTCGGAGAGTTCAATGGCCTGCCTATTGGAAAACCATTGACTCGAGAAAAAAATATTACGCAATTACTTGATTTCTCTGGACAAACTGTATGCTTTTATACAGGACTATTTATCATTAGACTTCACGATCAGAAAATTCGACAAAGTATAGTCACTTCAACGCTAAAATTTAGATCATTGACCCGTGCTGAAGTAGAGTTCTACGTAGACTCCGAGATGGCATTAAATGCTGCCGGAGGCTTTAAAATCGAAGGCTTGGGAATTTCATTGATCGAAAAATTTTCCTCCGACGACCCGACTGCAATTATAGGACTACCTTTAATGTTAACCTCCCGATTTTTGCGTGAACTCAGTGGTTAGAGCCCAGCGCCTTTTATGTCGTGAGTTCATCTAAAATGTGAAGATAACGAGAAAGCTACCTTATTTAAAATACCCTCGATTGAGTAATCAGCGCGTGTGAAACTTAATACATCATCAGCTTCAAGAACATGGTCAACTATTTGAGTTAATGAACTCAAGTCATCGATCAATCCTAGTTCCTTGCTGCGCTCCCCAGTCCAGACTAGCCCTGAAAAAAGTCTATCG